>Ga0306868_1000020_pt1 | contig 162977 bp, 145 predicted proteins | sample AntRauTorckE6832_FD_190411 | JGI IMG/M metagenome (GOLD analysis project Ga0306868, IMG submission 190411) | Saline lake microbial communities from Rauer Islands, Antarctica - Metagenome Torckler E6 #832 (v2) (version 2) | ecosystem: Environmental > Aquatic > Non-marine Saline and Alkaline >... | reverse complement strand
TTCAGGTACAAGGTTAACACTAAGCTCACGCAAAGCCGCGAAGGCGCAAAGTTAATCAACGGCAAAAGAAAATTATTCTAATTTTAAATCCAAAAATCTTTATTAATTCTGTTCAGCTTTTCTTGGCGTCTTAGCGGCTTGAGAGAGGGACAGTGAACGGGCGTGAGATGGTTCTAGGTTCGAGGTTAAAGGTACAAGGAATCAGGTTTTAACCTTGCACCTGACACCTGGGACCTGACACCTGGGGTTTAATCCGCCTTTATCAGCGTCCAGAAAGTTTTAGATTTTCGGGCCTTGGGCCCAGGGCCTCGTACCTGATTTCCTCTCTGTGATTATTGCTCTTTGAATCCTTCAACATGCATAGAGCACAGCATTATGTTATCATCTGACGAGAAAGCGTTGAATCCGAAACAACTTAAAAGAAGTGCTTCTTGGAAGCGGAGGAATTATGGATATCAGTAAACTTGAGCAGGAAACCCTTAAACTGGATATTGAGCAGCGCGCACAGCTGGCTGAAAAACTTCTTTTAAGTCTTGATGATTCCTATTCTGAGGCTGCAGATATGAAGATGTGGATCGCAGAGTCGCATCGGCGTCTGAACGAACTACGCGAACGCACGGCTGAAGAAATACCTGCTGAGCAAGTGGTGGAATCCATGTACGCTGCCTTGAAATGAAACAAATATCCTTCCATCATGCAGCTAACGCAGAACTGCTTGAGGCAATTCAGCATTATAAAGGGATCTCTCCGGGGCTTGCAGCTTTATTTGTTGAAAAAGTCAACGCAGCTCTCCAATTGATTCATGACAATCCAGAGGCTTTTCAAAGGGTTGATTTGGATTTACGTCAACTCCCTTTAGACAAATTCCCATACAGTCTGTTCTATGCGTTGGAACAAAATATCATCAGGATCGTTGCTGTAGCCCACCATAAGCGCAAGCCAGGATATTGGAAAAGCCGGGCATAAGATAGCGAAGACCGAGGTTCGAGGTTCGAGGCACCAGGCTCGAGGTTCAAGATTACGGGTTCAAGGGTTAAACCTGGTTCCTGATCCCTGACACCTCGAACCTCGGGTTTTATCAGCTTTCAGTAAGTTTTAGATTTTCGAGCCCAATGCCTCGAGCCTAGGGCCTCAAACCTGACTTTCCTCTGTGGTTAATGCTCTTCAAATGGACGAAATCAGATATGCAAGACACATCAAGCATGCAGGAATTGCTAAAAACCGGTGAATCACAGACCGTCGAATTTAAAACCTCCTTCGTCCGGGAAACGATAGAAACCCTGGTTGCATTTGTATTCAAACCAAGACCAAAAGCCTTTTGTTTTAAGATCAGCGTACATCCACTTTTATCTGCGTTCAGAGGATTTTGATTTATCGAGCCTCGCACCTAGGGCCTCGAACACTTTGTCCTGTTGCACAGGAGTGGGGTAGAGGTTAGTATAGGTCTGTAGCGAACCTTTACTATCGCGCTTTGTTCGGAGGCAGAAACACATGACCCAGTTGCAGAAACTTCCTATCGGGATTCAGACCTTTGAAAAGATACGCAATGAAGATTTTGTGTATATCGACAAAACTGAACAGGTTAAGCACCTTATTGACACCGGGGAATACTACTTCCTCTCCCGTCCGCGGCGTTTCGGTAAGAGTATGCTTATTTCCACCCTGCAGTCTCTGTTTGAAGGCCGCAAGGAGCTTTTTGAAGGTCTATATATCTATGATAAGTGGGACTGGGATACTACATACCCGGTAATAAAGATAAGCTTCGGCGGCGTGGCGCGCGATCTGGCAGATATGAAGCAGGACGTAATCGGCATCCTGGAAGAGAATCAGCGCCGTCTCGGGATAGAGTGTAAGCGCCCCGATGATCTGGGTGGATGCTTCAAGCAACTCATCATGGAAGCGCGGGAGAAGTACGCCCAGAAGGTTGTCATCCTCGTCGATGAGTACGATAAGTTCATCGTAGATAACCTCGATCAACCTGAAGTGGCCAGGCAGGGGCGCGAGGTTCTCAAAGACCTTTACACCACCATCAAGGACAGTGATGAGTACATTCAATTCGCGTTTCTTACCGGGGTGAGCAAATTCAGTAAGGTCTCCGTGTTCAGTGGGTTGAACAACCTCAAGGACATTACCCTGGATGAGCGTTTCGCCACCATCTGCGGATACACCCAGCATGATCTTGAAACGACCTTTGCCAATCACCTTGCCGGAGTGGATATGGACAGGGTGCGAGAGTGGTACAACGGGTACAACTTTCTGGGTGAGAGGGTCTACAACCCGTTTGATATTCTCCTCTTTATCGATAAAGGATATGTCTTCAGGAGCTACTGGTTTGCCACCGCAACTCCATCCTTTCTGATCAAGCTCATAGAGCAGAACAGCTATTTTATCCCGCAGCTGGACAATCTGCGTGTCTCCGAAATGCTTATCGACAGCTACGATTTAGAGAACATGAGGCTCGAACCTCTGCTGTTGCAATCCGGCTATCTGACGGTCAAAGAGCAAATACAGCTTAGTTACGGGGTTGAATACATTCTCGGATTCCCCAACAAGGAGGTATCCATCTCCTTTAACGATCAGATCGCCCTTGCGCTTACCGACAGCAACATTGCCCAAACCAAGGGCCAGCTTTATCATAGCCTTGATAAAGCCGATATGGACAAACTGCAACAGGCTCTTGTCGCGATGTTTGCCTCCATACCCTACGCAAACTACACGAAAAATCCTATCAGCATCTACGAGGGCTATTACGCCAGTGTAGTCTATGCCTTCCTGGCCAGTCTGGGGTTGGATATTATCCCCGAAGATGTGACCAGCACCGGGCGCATTGATCTGACGATCAGGACAGCTAAAACTATATACATCATGGAGTTCAAGGTGGACGGCAAGAGTGATGCGCTGGCGCAGATCAAAAAGAAGGAGTACTACCTGAAGTTTACAGATCAGGGCAAGGATATCTACCTCATCGGTATCGACTTCGACCCGGACAAACGTAACATCTGCTCCTTTGAGTGGGAGAGGGTGTAAGGGGAAGATTCAAGGTATAAGGTCCAAGGATTTAAATATCCCATGCCTCACGCAAAGCCGCCAAGGCGCGAAGGACTTCTTTTGGAAGATCTAGAACAATAGAATACTGATTTCCGCTGAAAGGGCAGGATAAAACCCGAGGTTCTAGGTGCAAGGTTTTAGATACGAGGTTGCTGTTAAACGGTCTTTTCAGTAACCAACTTCTTTTTGGTGCCGTACGGCTAGAATAACAGCAGTTTGCCCATCAAAGTGATAGAGCACAATATAGCCGCTGTTGCCGAAATCAATTAACCATTCGCGATATTCTGGATCCATATCCTGGTCAGGTCTTCCAGCCTAGGGTTGTTTGGCCAAGATCTTTACCCTTTCACGTATCTTCTTTACTGCGCGTGTTGCGGCGGTGCTGTTATTTTGTGCCAAAAACCGGTAGAGACGCTGTACATCAACAAGTGCAGATGGTGACCATATCAATCGTGGCATTCAGGTAGTTCCCTGTCTTGGCCTGCTTCAAGTGCTGCCAGCCATTCATCAGCTTCCTGCATCGTTACATGTTGGCCATTGTTCAGGTATTCATTCCAGGCTTTGATGCCATCTTTTCGGAATGCTTCGCGTTTTTCCTCTCGTTCAACAAATTGGTGAATTGCCTCGCGCACCATCCAATGCGGGGTACGGCGACGGGCTGTCGCAAGATGTTCAATCCTGGCGCGTGTTTCCTGGTCAAGCTTGACTGACATTGGCTTGGTGATAGCTGTCATCAGCGTTACTCCTTTTTTATGCGTATAATTAGTACTTTGTCATTCCAAGGTATTACCCGCAAGTTGTTGTCCTATAAAGGGGCAGGCGTTTACGAGTGAGGATCTTGACTTTACTGGCGGAGCGGATTTCCTCCGGAGGAATCTGTCTGAATTAAGCTCTGTACTGGTGAATCGGCTTGAAGTTAAATATGAATTTCTAGGATCCATACCTTTATGTTCTTATGCAAAGCTGCTAACGCGCAAAGCAATTCTTTTAGAAGATCAAGGCAATGGGACGCTGATTTTCGCTGGAAGGGCAGGATTTAGAACCAGTCTCAAAGGATTTTTTAACAGGGATGAAAGGGATACATCCTGTTTCCATTGGTTGTAGATTTACCTCTGTGCTCGTAGCTGTCACTTGAATGTGGCTTGCTTCAATGGTATACATAAGGTAACGAAAAATATCACTTTATGTGGACTTGTGTATGCAGCCGATAAAACAACTCAATTTGATACTGGAAGATCTTGCAAGTTCGGAGGACTATCTTTTCACTCTGGATGACTTGGCTTGCGCACTGCCTGATATGAATACAGGCGCATTCAAGGCTCTCTTGAGCCGGGCGCAAAAGAGCGGCATGCTGAAACGGGTATGCAAAGGGGTGTATCTATATCCCCGCGTTAAATATCCGGCAGGTCTTGTCCTCTTTCATACTGCAGCAAAACTGCGTGCCGATGCATTTAATTATCTGAGTTTAGAAACGGTATTGAGTGATGCCGGGGTTATTTCGCAAATTCCGCTCAACTGGATCACACTCATGTCATCCGGTCGCAGTCACATCATTGATTGCGGTAATTTAGGTCATATTGAATTTATCCATACTAAACGCAGCCCTGCTGATGTTGAGGAGCAGTTAAGCTATGATTCCGATTGTCGTTTATGGCGTGCATCGGTGGGACTGGCCCTGTTGGATATGAAACTCACCCGGCGCAATACCGACCTGGTAGATTGGAGCATTGCTGATGAGTTTATTTGATCAGCTGGTTGATGAAGCGATTCGAGAAGTGCCGCAGTTTGCCCCATTAAGGGTTGTGGTGGAGAAAGAGTTGCTCCAGCACGATATTCTACGTGAGATGAGCCATGCGGGTTTATTGCGCAAGCTGACATTTATCGGTGGGACTTGCTTACGCTCGTGTTACGGATCACCGCGTTTGAGTGAGGATCTTGACTTTACCGGCGGAGCTGATTTTCTTCGGGATAATCTGTCTGAATTAAGCTCCGTACTGGTGAATCGGCTTGAAGTTAAATATGGATTACCGATCAGCGTTAGTGACCCGGTTCGCGAAGAGGGTAATGTGGATACCTGGAAGTTGCGGGTGGTGACACGCCCCGGACGCAAGCATCTTCCGGCACAGCGCATAAATATCGACATTTGTGCGCTCCCGAGCCATGATCGGCGCCCCATGATGTTGCGCAACCACTATGGGGTCGATATGGGTACATCGGGTCTGATTTTACAGGCTCAGAGCCGTGAAGAGATTCTTGCTGACAAAATCGTGGCGTTTGCCATGCGCCCGAACCGTCTGAAAAATCGTGATCTGTGGGACATTGTGTGGCTACAGCAGCAGGGTGTGATCCTGCCGGTAGATCTAGTGCTACGCAAGATTGTTGATCGTCAGTTGGATCGCTCAATGTTTCTGAGTCGCTTAAAAGAACGAGTGGAATTGTTACACACGGAAAAGGGCTGCAGAGATGATTTTTTGGCGGAAATGCAGAGGTTTTTGCCGACCGATGCTGTAAAGGAAACCTTGTCGCAAGAGGCTTTCTGGGCAATCCTGGTCGATGTTGTGAGCGTTGAAGTGGATAAGGTTGTCAACGCCAATTTCTAGGATCTATACCCCGTGCCTCACGCAAAGCCGCCAAGGCGCAAAGGACTTCTTTTGGAAGATCTAGAGCAATAGAATGCTGATTTTCGCTGAAAGTGCATGATTTAGAATCAGTCTCAAAGGCTTTTTTTTGCAGGGATGAAAGGGATACATGGGATAAAACCCAGATTTTTGAGCCCAATCACATTCATCCCCTTAATCCCTGTTCACCATTGGTTTTCAGGTCTTTCTCTGGCCATCCTCAGTGATCTCTGTGTCTCTGTGGTTATTGCTTTTGAAGTATGATGCTTGGTTAAGGTGAAAAACAGGTTAAGCTCTTTACATAAAATTTCGAATAGGGCATTATCTGGCGCGTACAATTTTTCTGCACGCATTTTTTAATTAATCGACTACATTTCTCATACATAACACCCTTGACAACTCAAGACGATATACCCGTTAACAGGAGATAAAATGAATTCTCAGCAACCTGAAAATAACTATCCGGCATGTGCAGATGATGAAATCGATCTGGTGGATCTGTTTCTGGTGCTCTGGCGCCGGAAAGTAATGATTGTCCTATTTACTCTTGTTTGTTTATTGGTGGGTGGATTGTATGCATTTACGCAAACACAGACGTTCAGGTATGTAACCGCGTTGGAAATTGGAACTAAAATTGGAACTATCTTTGATGGTAGTGGGACGCGGAGTGGTCAAACACCAGTTGAATCCACCGATATTGTAAAAATCAAGCTAGACGAAGTATATATTCCCGCTGCTGTAAGAGAGTTGAGCCCCAAGGGAAGTGATGCCCCGCGTTTAAAAGCCGAAGCAAAAGCACAGAAAGGCAGCAATATCGTTTTACTCTCTTCGGTTGGAGATGTAGAGGCCAAAGATCGTATTGCGAATTTACACGACAAAATAACTATTCCATTAATCGAAAATCACAACAGAATGATAGCTGCTGCAATGCAGGAATATAAACTCAAGGTTGAGGGGGCAAAACTTGTACTCCAGGAACTTAACGACCCAGATATATATTTATTCGACGAGCAGGTTCTAAAAGGGGAGATTGATGAGGCAAAAGCTCGCCTCGACGAGCTCGAAAACGAAAAAGAATTACTGAAAGCACAGAAAAAACGTTTACAGACCACCCAGAATATTCTTAAACAGCAGGTTGAAAAAACAGAAAAGCAGCTCAAGGCTGCATACGCCAACATCCCGGAGGCTACGAACGAAGCCACTGATGAACCTAAAGCTCTAACTTTTTTAATGCTCAATAGTCAGATAGAGCAAAATGAGCGTCGCCTTGCAGACCTGCAGGAACGATTGCAGGTCAAAACAGAAAACGAAAAGCAGATATTTGACAACAAGCTTTCAAACAATCGTAGCGATATAGAACTGCAGAAATCAAAAGTAGTTGAACTGCAAAGCAAGCTTTCAAAATTGCGCGCTGAACGAAAAAGTGAAATCAGCAAACAACAAAATGTCATTGCTGATGCTGAAAGCAAGATAGAATTGTACGAATACACCAAGACGCTGGGCATTGCACAACGCTCACTCGATCCAGAAGGACCCAGGAAAGCACTTATACTCGCTCTCGCCGGAGTTCTCGGCCTCATGGGCGGTATCTTCCTCGCCTTTGGAGCTGAATTCATGGTCAAGGTGCGGCGCCAGCAGGCGGAGATGGAAGGTTAGGATGAACATAACTACTCAGTAAGGGCTAGTCACGCCCTTTCCATGGGTGTCACTAGCCCCGACCGGTAAGGGTGCTGAATAGTTGCGGACGCAATAATCTCAAGGGTTGTACTCGAGTTTTGAGGTCGGATCGGGATACTATGCTTAACAACGTCATTGTACAACGTCTCTTTACCATTACGATAAACCTGTGTGCCATTGTAGGGGCACTGGTGCTTGCGTTTCTGGTGCGGTACGATTTCAGGATGGAGATGTTCCCCATGCAGGCGTTCTGGCGCCTGATTCCAGCGGTTCTGCTCATCAAGCTGGTGGTGTTCTGGTACTATGGCCTCTTTCGAGGCTGGTGGCGCTATGTGTCCATGGCGGATCTGCTTTCAATCACCAAGGCGAACGCTCTGAGTTCGGTGCTGGTGGTGCTGTATGCTGTTTTTGCTTTCCGTTTGGAGTCCATCGCACGAACGGTGCTCTTTTTAGATGGGCTCTTCTGTTTTCTTATGGTTGCCGGGGTCCGCTTTGCGATTCGGGTTTTCAGGGAAAGGTCTCCGCGTTTAAGGGAAGGACGCTCCAGAAAATCACGTTTGCTTATTGTAGGGGCAGGGAACGCAGGGCAGATGATTGTGCGCGAATTGCGCGTGAATCGCAAAATTCCGTACCATGCCATCGGGTTTGTGGATGATGACAGGAGTAAGCAGAAGAACAATTTTCTAGGCCTCCCGGTGTTGGGGAGATGTGCAGATATCCCGGGATTGTGCCGCAAATACCGCATTGAGGAAGTTATTATAGCTATTCCTTCCGCGGGTGGGAAACAGCTTAAAACTATTGTAGAGCATTGCCAACGGGCTAATGTAAAGTATAAGACCCTCCCGAGTGTAGGTGGAATTCTCGATGGGTCAGTTTCGATAGAGCAGATCAAGGATGTATCCCTGGATGATCTCCTGGGGCGCGATCCAGTGCGTCTGGATACGGACAAGATATCCGCTTATCTGCAGGGGAAGCGCGTTCTTATTACCGGAGCGGGGGGAAGTATCGGGAGCGAACTGTGTCGTCAGGTGGCGCGGTTTAACCCGGCAAAGCTAGTGCTGTTTGATAACGGAGAGACGCCACTGTTCAGCATTGATCAGGAGTTGCGCAACAGACACCCTAAGCTTCACATCTATCCGATTATTGGAGACATCCGCTATCGGGCGCGCGTAGAAGCGATCTTTGACGAGTTTATGCCCGAAGTGGTGTTTCACGCTGCGGCGTACAAGCATGTGCCCATGATGGAAGTGAACCCGGCGGAAGCGGTGAATAACAATGTCCGCGGCACGCAGGTGGTGGCGCAGGCAGCGCACATGTTCAAGGTGGAACATTTTGTCATGGTGTCTACGGATAAGGCGGTTAATCCCACCAATATCATGGGTACCACCAAGCGTGCTGCAGAGAAGATAGTTCAGGCTTTATCGCGCCGCAGTCGGACGCGTTTTGTTACGGTTCGCTTTGGTAATGTGCTGGGAAGCAACGGAAGTGTTATTCCTACGTTTCAGGAGCAGATCCGCAACGATGGGCCGGTGACGGTAACCCACAAAGATATAACCCGCTTTTTCATGACTATCCCCGAAGCTTCACAGCTGGTGCTGCAGGCCGGAAGTATGGGTGAAGGAGGGGAGATATATCTGTTGGATATGGGAGAACCGGTTAAGGTCCTCCACCTGGCGGAGGAGTTGATCCGCCTTTCCGGCAAGGAGCCCTATGAGGATATCGATATCGTTTTCAGCGGATTGCGCCCGGGTGAGAAACTCTATGAAGAGCTGCTCTTGGATGGTGAGGGGGTCAAACCCACTACGCATGAAAAGATTTGTGTCGCCGGATCGATGTTTGAGGATGAAGAGATTCTGCAAAGCAAACTCGAGACGCTTTTTGATGCGGCACGTAAACTGGATCTGGCGCACACTATTGATGTGCTTCAAGAAATTGTACCGGAATACCAACCGGCAAAGGAACGAGGGGCTAGGCTTAGTAAAGGCTGAAGGCTGAAGGGGCAAGGTCTCAGGCTGGAGGAGGTAAACAGCTGCAATTGTGGATATTCTGCTGTTTGTTGATACACTGATCAAGTGTGCCACTATATAGATATCCATCTTGTTAGAAAGGAGTAGCTTATGCCCCCCTCTAATCTTATTGTTGAGCATCGAGACCAGATCGCCTGTGTCACCATCAATCGTCCCCACGCCCTGAACGTCCTCAACCCCGCAACCATAGCTGAACTTACCTCTACCATTAAAAGCCTGGAAAATTCACCCGAAGCAAAAGTAATCATCATTACCGGGCAGGGAGAAAAAGCCTTCTGTGCCGGGGGTGATGTTGCTTTGATGCGCACCTTGAGCCCCCTTGATGCGCGCGAGATGGCTCTAAAGGCTGATGAATTGTTTCGAACCATTGAAGTTTCGCCTCGGGTGGTGATTGCGGCCATAAATGGTTACGCCCTGGGTGGTGGGTGTGAGCTCGCGATGGCGTGTGATTTGCGCATTGCTGCTGAAGGGGCCAAATTAGGTCAACCGGAGATCGATCTGGGCATCTTGCCCGGGTGGGGCGGTACCCAGCGCTTGCCGCGTCTTATCGGCAGTAGCCGGGCCAAGAAGCTTATATTTACCGGGGAGCGGATTGACGCCCACCAGGCCATGGAACTCGGGCTCGTGGATCAGGTGACCCCAGCCGCGGAGCTTATGGAAGCAGGACACGATCTGGCACAGACTATTGCCGCCAAGCCCCAGGCAGCGATCAACATGATAAAACAGGCAATTAACCAGGGGATGCAGATGGATTTGGACAAAGCGGTGCGCTTTGAATCAGAACTGTTTGGGATGTGTTTTGCGACCCAGGATAAACAGGAAGGTATAGACGCTTTTTTTGAAAAAAGGCAACCAAAGTGGCAGGACTGCTGAGCAGAAAGTTAAACTTGTTCTATGCCTATCAGGGCAGGGGAGCACTCGGCTCCCCGCCCCTTTAAGGTGTTAAAATTACAAGCAGGAATCAGAATTTGTAGCGCAGGTGTGAGTTGATTACATATATATCTTCATCCGCGTTGCCATCCTGCTCCGCTTCATAAAAATCCATCGCATCGCCCGCGGCCAGATATCCGCCCTGCAGGGCAAATTCCAGCCCGGGATAGATGGAATATACCATATACGCGTCCACTTCAAAGCCGATGCTGTCATCGCCAAACTGATCCACCTTGCCGTCAGCATCGGTATCATTGCCAAGATCTTCCGCCGTCATCAGATACAGGGCCGCACAGCCGATCGTAAGTTTGTCGCTTAAGGTATAATCATATCCGATGCGATTAAGGATAAGTCCTTTGTCCTGGATGTAGGGCACTGCGGAGAAGTAGTCATCAGTGGTGTAACCCTCAAACAACACCACCGAAGATGCCTTGCCTTTGGTGTCACAGTCGGTGGCCATAAATGCATCCATATCCCCGTCCGCAGCATTGTCATCCCCGGAGGCATACCAGAACGTATACGTGAGCTCACCGCGTCCAAGCTGCATCCCCGCTTCCACGTGAGCCAGGTAGCCGCCAAAATCAAACGCTTCAGCCAGATCACCCGTCTGGTAGAGCAGATCCCAACTGGCAAAAAAAGCATCATGCTGCAGCGCGCCGTCCACCCCGAAGGTGTAGAGATCCACATCGTAGCCGGTAAGTTTCTTCAGGTAGTTGTACTGCGGCGCGGTAGCCCCATCAGTAAGGGTATCTGCATCACTGGTCTGCCAAACCCCGAAGAGCCCGAGTTTAACCCCGGCAGCAGGTTTCAGGGTATAACGCAGATACAGCGCATCGAGATCCTTGAAGTCGTTGGTGCCACCATCCGGATCGGTGTCTACCACCTCATAACCCCGGTACCATGCCATCTGCCAAGCACCATTTGCATAGTGAATCCCTGTAGCGGTTTCATTCCACAAGAAGGGGTTTATCTTTACCGGCTGGAGTCCCACCTTCATGCGCCCATGCGCCAGGGCGAAATCGGTATACGCCCACCTGGTTTCGATGTTAATGCCATCACCGGAAAATCCACCGCCTTTATCCGAACCTTTGGAGTCAGTAACCTGACCGAAATGGGTGCCACCAAATTCTATGGCATACACCCCGCGGATGGCTCCACCATCACTGCTGACCTCGGTCCAAAGGCGGTACTTCAGGTTCCCAAACATATCCGATGATGTGTCATCATCAAGCAGTTCCTTACGCCCCAATGCTTCATTGTTCTTACCACCCCCGGCAAAAAAGGGCGCATGGCTCGAAAGCAGCCTGAAATTATTATTGAAATCTCCGTGGAACTCAAAATCCACCGCAAAAGCCGGAACCGAAAACAGACCCAGCGAAACCAGAAATACCAAAGCGATAACATGCTTCATTACACCACAACTCCTTTGCTGAACAGGTTTGATCCAAATAGCGACAATAAATAATCGCATTCAATCGAATACTCTTTCAGCAGGTTTTGTACCATATGTGCGTGTAAAATCCCAGATTGTTCTACACATTAGAAAATGTGGTATGCAGGTCTATCAGCTTCTTGAGATCCTAAAAAAAACCGGTCATTTGCAATGGATAATACAGCCAATTCGAACTTGGAAATAAATATGGGACATTCTTCACAAATCCACTAGAAAGAATGCCCCATATTTGATCTTATGCTCTGATGCGCCCACATCTGTGTGCATCACGCGTTATGTGTTCAACAATTCACAATACCCTGTGGGTTAGAGCAAAGTGTAAGGACTTGAACGCATCACCCAGGTGCTGTGCGGGAAATCTTGTTTCAAGCTCTGGTGGAGGTTTTTGAGGTAGCTGGGATCATGGCTTTCAATGAAGTTTGCCACCCCTTTTAGGTAGATCGCTTCGGGGGCTGACTCACTCTTAGGATAATCGTTCAGGATCAGGTCAAATTGTTTGATCGCTGCAGGACGTTCCCCCTTGTCAAAGTGAGACTTCCCGATCCCCAACAGTAGTTTTGGAATAAATTCCTCCGGCGAAAAGAAGCCCATAGTGCGGTATAGCTCTGCGCCCGAGGCATCGAGCAAGAGCAGCAGTGGTGTCCACTTAACCTGAAACCGAGGTCCGAGATCCTTATGGTCATGGGCAATACGTAAGGGCACCAAATTAGTGGAAATAAAATCGCTTACGCTTGAGTTTGGATACGTAACTGCATCCATCTGTTTGCAACCAATTCAGCCGGGGTTGAAGAAATCGAGCAAGATTAATTTTCCATTTTCTTTGGCTATGCGCTGTGCTTCGTCGAGAGATTCGACCCATTCAAAATTTTGCTTTGTCATCGTAGATTCTCCTTTTAATGGTGTCAGGTAGGGCACAGAAGGGGGATCATTTTGAGAGTTACAGAGACAGAGAACCCATCCATTTACAAAAATGAAAGAGCGTTTATGATGCTCGACCCCCCTGGGTTCTATATAGGTTAATTTACGGGGAAAATATACTCTAACACCGGTTATTTCCCATGGGGGTTACTTTTCCACAACCCATGTATGTTACAGTAAGCACGCGCAGTTACTTCCTTGGCATCAACGGCAAAGTTGACATCAGGCGTGTCTCCCGGTTTAAGGAAATTTCTATAGCTGATACCATCAGCAATCAATTCAATCCACTCAATGTAATGCTCCTCCTGCATTGGATGGGGGACACTGCCAACTGAAACTTCGATGTCGTCACGGATACCGATAACCATAGGCACATGCTTTTCATGTGCAGCATCGGTACTATTCTCAACCATGAGTTCCATGGGAGCGTCACAGCAGATAAGATCACCCTGTCCACCAGTCAAGATAGTGATTACATTGCCGCATGCTGAACACTTATACACACTGTTTCTTGTTTTCATAACGTATCCTTATAGTTTGAGTTCCTGTTTTTAAAAATATTATCAGGCATTTTAACATTTTCAAGAAACAGATATAAAAGCGGTATACTTACCAATAAACAGAGTGCAAAGGAGGACTATATGCAAACCAGGCAGTCGCTTTTACAAGACTATATTATGGGAGATATGAAACTTGAAAATCGGGTGGTGATGGCTCCCATGACCCGTTGCCGCGCAGATAACCCTGCAAATGCTGCCACGGATCTTATGGCTGAATATTATGCTCAGAGAGCTTCGGCAGGCCTGATAATCTCGGAGGGTTCCCAGATATCCAAGCGGGCGGTTGGATATATCAACACTCCGGGGATCTATTCGGATGAGCAGGTAGAAGAGTGGAAGAAGGTAACCGCCGCAGTGCATGCGAAGGGGGGAAAAATGTTTATCCAGCTCTGGCATGTGGGGCGCATGTCCCATCCGGATTTCCATAATGGAGAGCTGCCCCTATCTGCATCTGCAATAAATCCGCATTCAAAATGTCATACTCCCAATGGCGCCAAAGATACAGTGACGCCCAAAGCCATGACGCTTGGTGAGATAAAAGAGACTATTGCTGACTTCGGCGAAGCAGCAAAAAAAGCTAAGGCTGCGGGATTTGACGGTGTAGAGATTCATTCCTCCAACGGCTATCTACTGCATCAGTTTTTCAGCAGAACATCCAATGTCAGAACGGATGAATACGGCGGTTCAATTGAGAATAGGGCGAGAATCTTATTTGAAGTAATTGATGAAGTGAAAAAACATATGCCGGAAAACCGCATTGGAGTGAGGCTCAACCCTTCACTTCACGGTCTCTTCGGCATGACTGTTGATGAGGAAAGTATCCCCACGTTTGACTATATAGTTAAGAGGCTTAACAATTACGACCTGGCTTATTTGCATCTTTCAGAACCGTTTACAGATGTAAGCGATGTTCCCGGAGCTGAACCTGATATAGCCAAACATTACAGACCTATGTACAAAGGGACACTTATTATAAATACAGCCTTTAACAGAGAAACGGGAAATAAAGTTATTGATGATGGTCTGGCGGATCTGGTGGCGTTTGGAAAACTCTTTATCTCAAATCCCGATCTTGTTGAGAGATTTAAGAGGGGAATTGAAACAGCCGCGTGGGATGAGGATACGTTTTATACCACAGGACCAGTAGGCTATACAGACTATCCTCTGCTTGAAAATACTTAATCTAATATATGAGGAATTATTCCTATATATTCGATATCCTTTTTTTAATATAAGTTTTGCAGTTTTTTTATCGGAACTTATTTGCATAACTTTACGTTAGAATACGGGACCCGTCACCGCAGATGGAGTTAACTTCATCAGACAAAGGGGGATAATATTGGTGAGCACAATGTTCGTGGCACTGGCAGCACTATTCTGGGGGCTGTCAGGTGGCATCGGCGGGATTCTGATGTCCAGCGGCTGGGATCCCATCGTGGTGTCGTTCTACCGTGGCGCAATCGGCCTGGTGTTTGTTCTTGTCTGGCTCGGGTTGCGCCCACGTAGTAACGGCTTGGCAAATATCCGCTTATGGCTATGGTCGATGGTTGCCGGTCTCGGTGTAGCAGGTAACTTTACTTTCTATTTCATAGGCATCGCGCAGGGTAGTATTGCAGTTGCGGCGACCCTTATGTACTGTGCGCCGGTGTTTGTTTACCTCATCTCTTTTGTATTCAAGCTCGAAAAACCCACTGCTGTTAAGTGGATCGCAATCGCAATGGTAATGGTTGGTATCGTATTCCTTACGCGTATATATGAGATTGAGGCAGGTGGCATCACCCCGTTCGGCGTTGGTGCCGGGCTCCTCTCGGGACTCTCTTATGCGCTATTTATTTTCGGCTTCAAGTATGCGGCTCCCCACGGCAGTCCGCAGGCGATTCTGGTTATAGCGTTCGCGGTTCTTGCCAGCATACTTATCTGGTTGGGTGATACCGAACAGACCGTGGCAGTACTGAGCGCGCCGAGTTGGCCACTTTTTGCGCTATTGGGTCTGATTGGTGGAGGATTGTCGTTTATTCTCTATATCAATGGTCTTAGGCATACCGCACCCGCTGTGGCCTCAATTGTTGCAATGGTCGAGCCGGTTACCGCATCATTATTCGGCGTCCTCGTTTTCAATGAAAACCTGGTTGGCCTACAGATCTTCGGCATGGGCTTGATTCTGATTACTATTACAGCACTGAGTATATATTCGAGCACTCAACATTGATGGCGGGGTAAACAATGTGACGAGCATAATCGAACACATTAGACCAATAATCCTTTAACTGGTGGGTTATGCCCACCCTACAATTTGAAAGTTTTTCTTTTGTTGAATATCTATATTGATGCGGATGCGTGTCCTGTAAAACAGGAGGTGTATCGCGTTGCTAATCGTTACCGCCTGGAGGTTACCCTGGTGGCCAATTCCTGGATGCGTGTCCCTGATGAGAAGAGGTTTGTCCTCGAAGTTGTGGATGCCGGGCCTGATGTAGCGGATGACTGGATTGTCGCGCGTGTGGAGCCCGATGATATTGTAATTACCGCTGATATACCCCTTGCAAGCCGTTGTCTCAAGAAAGATGCGCGTGTAATCGGTACCACGGGGAAGCCGTTTACCGAAGACAATATTGGAGATTCCGTTGCAACCCGTGATTTATTGTCAGAACTGCGTGACGCCGGGGAGATAACCGGTGGACCCCCTCCGCTGAAAAAAAGTGATCGTTCCCGCTTTCTTCAGCGCCTTGATGAAGTGATCCAGGCGATCCGCCGCGAACACCCCGATATGTAGCTGACAATGAGCATATATCGGCATTTGCTGTTAAAAGAATAAAGCAGGTACTTTCGATTGCTAAATCTATGCACGACTCCAAACTATCTCGAACTGGGCGAATAATTAGCCGATTCACCAGCGCATCATTCGTCCAAAAGAAAGGAGACCACATGGATACCTCAGCCGAGATCAACACTGAGCTTTTAAAGGAAACCATCGGAAGAAAAAAGCAGGGAGGACATCGCTGTCTGGGTAAACAACGTGACGGCAACTATGCGCTGTGCGTTGGATTGCCCACCGGGACCTTTACTTCTGCACAACTGAGCAAACTTTCCGCAGTGGTTGAAAAGTACGCTAAAGCCGGTCACCTTTCTACGGCTCAGAGTCTTATCATTGTGGGTATTCAAGAGAAGGATTACTACCCGGCACGTCAGGCCGTTTTGGAATCAGGATTTGAAGTTCGCTCTATCGGACGCGATGTGCGCCAGGTTAAGTGTTGCCCAGGCGCGGATTTTTCCCCATTTGGACTTCAGCGTACCTTGCCGATGGGTTCTATGCTGGAAGAGGCTTTCCGAGGGTTGCCAACACCTATGAAGTTCAAGATCAGCGTTTCCGGTTGTCCGAACTGTTGTGCGAATACAAAAATGAATGATTTTGGGATACATGGGCATAAAGAGGGGTGGAAAATATTTATTGGCGGCAAGATGGGAAACACTCCTGTTATAGCTCGAGAACTCGGCCCAGTAGTGAGCACGGATGACGTGCCCAAGTATCTGGCAGCGGTTTTGCGAACCTACAGAGACAATGCCGAGGAAAATGAGCGTCTGGCTACGACCATTGAACGTATCGGGTTTGAGGCATTTGCTGGAGAAGTGGGGGATCAGATAGTTATCCCTTATTCTGATCTTACAGCAGAAGCAGAGGAAGCGCGTGAAACAGCGGAGCGCTCCCACTGTATCGGTCATCTGGGTAATGAGTAAACCCCGGAGAGCATGATGCAGCCAGTATGGTTGATACCCCTGGTCGCAGGGGTTGTTTATCTGATGCTCTTTATGTTCGAGAGGCGTTTCCCGCTGCGCTGTGCAAAGCGTTCAGTGTGGAGACGGGCGAGGGTGAATGTTATTATTACCATCCTGGCTCTGGGCACAGCTGCGGTAACGGTAAGTCCGGCGGTGGGTTACCTGCTGCGGTTGCCACCTGAATATCAATTTGGTCTATTGGGGCTGTTGCATCTGCCCGTGGCGTTAGAGTTCGGCATAGCCTTTGTGCTCTTTGACTGGTCATTTTATTGGTGGCATCGTGCCAATCATCATGTGCCGCTGTTGTGGCGTTTCCATAATGTACATCATGTAGACCCGGATCTGGATGTAACTACGGCGTTCCGTTTCCACGTTGTGGAGATTGTATTTTCTGCGGTATTCCGAGTCATGCAGGTTGTTCTGATCGGGCCGGCGGCATGGATGTACTTCATATACGAATTGGTTTTCATATCAGGCACATTGTTTCATCACAGTAATATTAAGCTCCCACTGCGGACAGAGCGCATGCTGAACAAGATGTTTGTAACCCCGCGCATGCATGGCATTCATCACTCCAACATGCGTCACGAAACCAACTCTAATTATTCCACCGTATTTTCATGTTGGGACCGTCTGCATCGCACCCTGCGCCTTAATGTAGAGCAGGGTCAGATCCGCATCGGGGTGCCGGGCTATGCTCTCCCGCAGGATAACCGCCCCCTGAATCTGCTGAAGATGCCGTTTAACACACAGCGCCAATACTGGAGAGACCTGAATGGACTCCCACGCGTAAAGCGCCCGGAAACACATACCATCGGACGCGTTACCGAGATGCATTGATACATATAGCTAACGCATCAGGATTTATTTTCGTCCGCATGTTTGACAATTATGTCTGAGCAGTTATGTTTAGGTATAGGGAAAGCATATCATTGCTGAATGCTCTATTACTTAAATCTATTGCGCAACATTCAGGAGGCTTACATGCGTGACAAAGAGATGAAAAAAATTCTCGCGGGCCTGGGGATCGCTACCCTGGTGTCAGCAGCGGGGGTTTCTCTACCTTCGGCGGTTCATGCCGGCAGTGGTTGAGGAGCTAAAAACGACAGCGCGGTCAGCGCTGAGAAAGAGAAACAACCTTCCGGCAGTGGCTGAGGGGGGCACAGTGACGGTGCCGTGAGCACCGACAAGGAAAAGAAACCCGCTGCCAGCGGCTGAGGTGGCCACTCTGACGGTGCCGTGAGCACCGATGACAACGAACCGGAGAAAAAGCCTGCAGCGAGTGGCTGAGGCGGATCCAACTGATCAGTACCGTGGGTACTGAGATTAAGCCTTTTTACCTTTGTTCATATTCACTAATACCTCTATAATCGGATTGGCCGTTTTTTAAAGCGTCAATCCGTTTTTTTTGGAGAGCTAAGCATGCCGATTGCTTTGCACGAAATCTTTCCCCGCTGCCAGGAGATACTTGACTCCACCCGGTGGCGAAGTTTTACGCACAACCTTTCGCGTGTGGAGGAATTTCCGCTCGCCCTCGAAAAGGCTCTAGCAACGGGCGATGTGCCTGCGTATCTGCCCGATCTGGCCCGGCTTGAACTCGCCCGGCACCAGTGTGATTGCAACTCTGCAGAGTTTGAAGTGCCTGCAAACGCTTTAAGCATCAACCCAACCTTGAATCTGATTGAAGTGGGTTGGAATAACCTGACGGCATTGCTGAACTACAAAGAGGTAGAGCCGCAAGCGGGCACGGAACATATTCTGCTATGGAAAAAACACCATGATGTGCGCTGCCGTATTGCTGTAGCGAGCGCGGACGATCTACTGGCGCTGAAGCTTATTGCTGAACAACATGATGTGCGCGAGGTTGCTGCCGCGCAGAACAAGGCGGTTGGAGTTCTGGATCGCGCCATTGATAAAGCGCTTAACAAGGGCTTTATTTTGCAGCCTGAATCCCACCTGCATAGGCATATGGAAACCTTCCCCGCGCCGGAGGAGACCCAGGAGCGTTTCCTTAAGGCGGACGCCTTCACTCTGCAATGGCATATAACGCAGCGGTGTGATCTAAACTGCAGGCATTGTTATGACCGCAGCACCCTTAAGGATGTGAGCTATGCCCAGGGAATAGCAATTCTGGATCAGATGCGTGACTTCTGCCGCAGCCACCATGTGGCGGGGCAGGTGTCTTTCTCCGGTGGCAATCCTTTTCTGCATCCATCCTTTATTTCTCTGTATCGCGCTGCAGTGGAACGCAACCTGACCCCGGCGATTCTCGGCAATCCGGTGAGTGAAGCGCAACTGGAGCAACTTCTGGAGATTGAAAAACCCGTATTCTATCAAGTCAGTCTTGAGGGGCTGGAAAAACACAACGACTATATCCGGGGTGCGGGCAACTTCAGCGCGGTTATGGAATTCCTGGATCTACTCAAGAAGTACGATATTCACTCCATGGTTATGCTGACCCTGACCCGGGATAACATCGATCAGGTTCTGCCCCTGGCGGAGATATTGCGCGAGCGCGTGAACCTGTTTACCTATAATCGCCTTTCAATGGTGGGGCAGGGGGCCGCGCTGCAGGGGGCCGAAAGTGTAAATTATGCAACGTTCGTCAAGGACTATCTCGCAGCATGCCGGGACAATCCGGCAATGGCCATGAAAGACAATCTGATCAACATCGAGCGCAGCAGACAGGGACTGGAGCTTTTTGGCGGCTGTACCGGATTCGGTTGTGGAGCGGCGTTCAATTTCGTTTCTGTACTCCCCAGCGGCGATGTGCACGCGTGCCGCAAATACCCCTCACCAGTAGGCAATATTTACACCTCCAGCCTGGAGGATATCTACTATGGCGAGCCGGCAAAAGGGTATCGACGCGGTTCCAGTGCGTGTTCTGAATGCTGCCTGCGCCCGGTATGTGGTGGCTGCCCGGCAGTTACCTACGGCCACGGCCAGGATCCGTTTAAGGATATAGACCCGGCGTGTTTCTTTACTGAGTAAGTGTATTCCTATGGTTGATCTCAAAGTTTTTATTCCACTGCTGTTAATCTTATGTCTGATCCTGCATTCACCTGCCGAGGGGGGACCAACGGACTCTGTCTATCCAGGTGCCACCGGTTTCACACTGGAGCATGAACACGCTGATATTGTTACTGAGAGGTCTTCGAACAACAACGGATTCACCCGCTCGCAGAAAGCCTGGGCTCTTAACCTTGGCGCCATGGGAACCGTTATGGCCTGGGGGATAGCAAACTGGGATTATTTCTCCCGCGCTCCTTCGACCGAAAACGAAAAGTGGTTCGGTCACGATACCAAAGAAGGCGGGGCGGATAAACTGGGGCATTTGTGGGCCAGCTATGCTATGAGCCATGGTTTTGCCGCTGCCTATAAGCGTTTCGGCTATTCAGAATCGGAATCGCAGTTGTATGGCCCTCTCTCCGCTCTTGCAGTAACCGGGATAATGGAAATAGGTGATTCCTTCAGTGCTGATCACGGTTTTTCTCCTGAAGATATGGCCGCGAATGTGGTTGGCGCCGGGATCGGCTGGTTCTTACTCCGCTATCCGCAATGGGGTGAGCGCATTGATTTACGCTGGGAATACTCGCCTGAATTCAGTGATTTAGAAGGAGATATCACCACTGATTACGAACACTCAAAATACCTGCTGGCAATCAAGGCAGAAGGGTTTGACTTTATCACAAATCCGTATCTGAAATACCTTGAGCTACACCTGGGATACTACTCCCGCGGTTATGATAAACAGCATGGAGCGGGAATAGATGAACGCAAGCGTTATTTTTATGCCGGTGCGGGGATAAATATGGGCAGGTTGGTGCAACATATATGGGAAACGCGAATTTTCGATTACGTTCAAGTTCCTTATACCTATGCTGAAGGTCGCACCTCTTTGGAATAGATAAACCTGCTCCCCCTTCCGAGTCAGGCTCAGGAGGGGGAGCAGGGCGGGATATGGCAAATGATCAGTCCCGCATCAACGTTTTGTTGAGCAGCACTATGCATCCGTTTTATGCTTTTCCCCTCCGCAACAGGTTCCCCCTGAGGAGCAACCCCCGCAGCCGGTAGTACTCTTAGCGGCAAATTTACGGTAGAGGTAAAAAGCGGCTCCGATCACAATACCCACGACAACGAACAAATCAAAGGACATGGTTTTCTCCTGTGCATAGATGTTGAGATGCCGTAACTATTCACCACCACTACCGGTAGGGGCATATGATACCCATGGAAAGGGCGTCTGTCGCCATGGACGGCGCAAAGTGTCCCTTGGAATGGGTGCTATATGCCCCGACTGAATAGTTACGAGATGCCTTCTTAAGTCAGAAGCAGGCTTCCGACCTGGTATGCCACCACCGCAAGGCTGAAAGCAAGGATGGTGCTGAAGACGGTAGAAAAAATAGCCCAGCGCCACGATGACTCTTTGGCCATGGTAACAACGGTTACAAAACAAGGGGCATAGAGGAGCACAAAGATGATGAGCGCCAATGCTGTTGCCTTGTTCCAACTCGGATCTGCCTCAATGCGGCTCGACAGAGAGGTGGATTCTTCCGGATCAACTTCACCCAGAGAGTATGCAGTACCAAAGGTGGACACGATAACTTCCTTGGCGGCAAAGCCCCCCACAAGAGCGATATTGGTGCGCCAGTCAAACCCGGCCCACTGACTTACCGGCTCCAGAAATGTACCTATACGCCCGGCTACAGAGTGACGCAACGCTGCTTGTGCCTCAAGGTTATCAATGGATGCAAGCATGGCCTGCCGCTCCTCAATGTTCTGAACATTTGTAGTTACGGCGTGGCGGTTTGTTTCAAATCTGTCACTCTCGTGATCCGGGAGACCCGGAAACGTCATTGCGGCCCAGATAAGGACTGACACGGCCAGAATAACCGTTCCCGCTTTGCGTATGTAGCTCCAGACCCGCTCCCAGGTGTGAATCAGGACTCCCTTTAATGTCGGTAGACGATAGGGGGGAAGTTCCATGACAAACGGAGTTGGCTCACCTTTGATAATGGTCGAGCGCAACAATTTTGACACCAGAAGCGCCATAGCCCAGGCAAAAAGGGTGATGCCAAACATCATCTGCGCTTCGTTCTCAGTGAAGAAAGCTGCAATCAGGAGCAGGAACACCGGGAGTTTTGCGCCACAGGGCATAAAAGGGGCGGTGATCAGGGTTGCGAGCTTTTCTTTGGGGCTGCGCAATGTTCGTGTTGCCATCACTCCCGGGACCGCGCACCCGCCCATTATGCCGCCGGAGATAATAAAAGGCATCGCCGAACAACCGTGGAGACCGAATAGACGCAAGGCACGATCGAGCATATATGCCACACGCGCCATGTAACCAGAATCTTCCAGAAACGATATCATCAGAAACATTACGGCGATCAAAGGAACAAAACCCATAACTCCGCCAACGCCATCGATAATGCCGGATACGACAAGGGACTGAATCAACCCTGAAGGTAAAATGGCGCTGGCTGTATCACCCATCCAACCGAAGAACGCTTCCAGCCACCCCATGGGAACTTCACCAAAGGTAAATGTGATCTGAAACATAGCGTAGAGGACTGAAAACATGATGATAGGGCCCAGCAGGCGATTGGTCAGCACCGCATCTATCTTGGCGGATATATCTATTCTCTCTCGCTGCGCCGTTTCACGCTCGAGCACATCCTGGCGCAGGATTGAGTTAATCAATCCGTATCTGTAGTCGGCAATAATAGCATCAGGAGTAGTATCCAATGTTTTCTGGCAGTGTTTGCCGGTTTTGACAACCAACTCCTCCAGATCCTGCGCCACGCCACCAATCTTGCGCCCTTGAGCGATAATCTCAGCATCGTTTTCAAGGTACTTCAACGCCACCCAGCGAGCCGGATAGCGGTTGGTCATGAATTGAGCATCTTCGATGATTTCCGCCATGGCTTTGAGTGCTTCATCCAGGTCAACCCCGTAAGATATTTCCAGAGGCTCCCAGCTTCCGGAACGATCTTCAGCATGTTTGAGCGCCGCCTGCATCAGCTCCTGCTTACCCCGGCCGGATCGGGCAACGGTTTCAACCACGGGACACTTAAGAAGAGACCCAAGGCGCTTATGATCAATGCGAAACCCCTGTTTGTTGGCTTCGTCCATCATGTTAAGAGCCAGAACTGTTGGAATACCGAGCTCAAGAAATTGGATTGCCAGATACAGGTGACGTTCGAGTTTGGTGGCGTCGACAATCCCAACCACAACATCAGGACATTCATCAACCAGTACCTTCCGTGCCACCAGTTCTTCCTGTGAATACGCGGACAGGGAATAGCAACCGGGCAGGTCAACTACATTCACTTTAACCCCTTCGATACTCACGGAACCTTCCTTGCGCTCAACGGTAATGCCGGGGTAATTGCCCACCCTCTGGCGCGCACCGGTAATGGCGTTGAAAAGGGTTGTTTTGCCGGAATTCGGGTTCCCGGCAAGGGCGATAGTTGCGCTCTTATCCATTACTATCCTCCAATTTTTCGACGACAATACAGTCGGCTTCGTTATTGCGCAGAGTCAGGGTAAAATCGCGTAACTTGAGCGCTACCGGATCCTTCAATGGAGCCCTGCCTACAACCTGGATTTCTGTTCCTGGTATCAAACCCATATCGCGCAGACGTCGACCCATTTCTCCGTGGGCATTAATACTGCTGATGCGGGCTTTCTCATTCACACCCATACTTCTGAGCAAGTTTTCCATCGATTACACTCCTTATCGTCTGGTTTACGTGTTTGATATCGGGTAAGGTTTTGGTGCATAAATTTGTGGGGTAATTTCGTGTTATATGAGAGAACTTGTTTCGATATAAAAGATATTGAAAACTACTATCAATATCCAGACTGGAGAGAACTTACGTAATTAAATCCTGAAGGTCAAGGACAAAATCTATCCATGGTGTAATTATTCAGCTTTGTTCCAGATATGAGGTAAGAGATGTTCATACTTGATTCCTCCGGTATCGCGCCGTAAAGTGCGCATCCATATTGCCTTTAACTCCACTATAAAAATTCAAAATGCGAGATGTGAAATGTATAAAGATCAGGAAAAATACCGTGCGTGTATCGCGAAAACTCTGAATCTGGATAGCAGGCGGGTAAAAGCGGTTCTGGAATTGCTCGATAACGGCGCAACCCTGCCTTTTATCGCGCGCTACCGTAAAGAGCACACCGGGAGTATGGATGAGGAGGCCATTGCGGCCATCAGGGATGAGCGCGCCCGGATGGAGGAGTTGGAGAAACGCCGTGCCTCCATTGTCGCGTCCCTGGAGGAGCGTGATCTGTACCAGGGTGAATTGAAGGATAAGATTGATGCGGCGCCCAATCTGAAAGAGCTTGAAGATATCTACCTGCCGCATCGGGTCAAACGCCGCACCCGCGCCACCATCGCGCGCGAGAAGGGGCTTGACCCCCTGGCCGCGATCATTCTTGGCGGCGCAGAGGATGCAAACAGCGCGGCAGGGCGTTTTATCAATCCCGCCATGGAGGTGCACACCTCTTATGAAGCCCTTGCCGGGGCACGGGATATTGTTGCTGAACACATAAATGAAGATGCACAAACACGCGCGGAGATGAGGCGCCTCTTTTTATCCAGATCGCAGCTGAAAAGCAGCGTGGTTAAAAAGAAAGTCGATGAGGCGCAGAAATTCAGTGATTATTTCGAGTGGGCGGAAAAAGCTGCTGCTGCTCCATCACATCGTCTGCTCGCTATTCTGCGCGGTGAAGCTGAAGGTTGTCTGAAGGTTTCGATGCGCCCAGACCCGCAGGAGGCTCTGGCACTGCTCAAACGTTGCTTCGGTGCGGGGAAGAAAAACAGGAGCCTGGTTGAAGCGGCCATCGAGGATGCTTACACGCGCCTTCTCGCCCCGTCGATGGAAACAGAGCTGCGTGCGGAACTCAAGCAGCGCGCTGACAGTGAAGCCATAAAGGTATTCCGCAATAATGTACGCGAGCTCCTCATGGCTCCGCCCCTTGGGCAGAAGTCCATCCTCGCCGTTGATCCGGGTTTTCGCACCGGATGCAAAGTGGTGTGTCTGGATCGGCAGGGGAAGCTTCTGCATCACGATGTGATCTATCCTTTTTCCGGCCAGGGCAGTGCGGCTCAGGCGCAAAAAAAGGTGGAGCAACTTGTTGAACGCTTCGGCATCGAGGCGGTAGGGGTTGGCAATGGCACGGCAGGACGTGAGACGGAAAGCTTTATCCGCACGTGTAATTTAAAACCACAGCCCCTCGTAGTTCAGGTCAATGAAAGTGGCGCCTCCATCTATTCCGCTTCCGCGCTTGCGCGCCAGGAGTTTCCCGAGCATGATATTACGGTGCGTGGCGCGGTATCTATCGGCAGGCGCCTGGCTGATCCCCTGGCTGAACTGGTCAAGCTTGATCCGAAATCGATCGGGGTGGGGCAGTATCAGCATGATGTGGATCAGAGCGCACTCAAACAGAGTCTGGATGATACGGTGATCTCCTGCGTCAACAGTGTGGGGGTGGAACTGAACAGCGCAAGTGCGGCGCTGCTTGGGTATGTTTCGGGGCTGGGACCACAGCTGGCTAAGAATATTGTAGCCTATCGCGACGAGCATGGGGCGTTCAGAAGTAAATCTGAACTGAAGAAGGTTAAACGTCTGGGACCCAAGGCATTCGAGCAGGCAGCGGGGTTTGTGCGTATCAGTGATGCTCCTGATCCTCTGGATCGCTCTGCGGTGCATCCGGAGCGTTTCAGCCTGGTCAAGCAGATCTGCACAGACAACCACACCAGCATTGCAGAACTGTCGCAGAATGCGCAGAAGCGTAACTCCATCGACCTGAAACGCTACTGCAACCGGGATACGGGGATGCCGACTTTGTTGGACATTATGCAGGAACTGGCGAAACCGGGACGCGATCCCCGCAGCGAATTTGAAGCTTTTTCCTTTGCCGCAGGGATCGAAGCCATAGGTGATTTAGAGGTGGGGATGAATCTTCCCGGCATTGTCACCAATGTCACCAACTTTGGCGCATTCATCGACATCGGCGTGCATCAGGATGGCCTGGCCCACATCAGTCAGCTTGCAGACGGATTTGTAAAGGACCCGGCTGCAGTGGTCAAAGCAGGGCAGAAGGTGAGGGCACGCGTCATTAGCATCGATAAAGAGCGCGGGCGCATCGGCCTTTCCCTTAAGAAAGGTGGTTATCAGTAACGCCAGTTCAACAGCACCATCATAGGGGCTACTTCATTGGGCATCCCGCCAAACCAGTAGACATTGTCTTGTATCACATTGAGCAAGCCGAGCTGCAGCCCCTTCTCTACGTTTTCCGCAAAGTTCACCCACCCGAGCTGTACCCCTTTAAGGGTTTCGGCATAGTTGAATGCACCGAACTGTAGACCGGAAAAACGTCCTGAGGCATAGTTGGCAAACCAAGAGAGGTGGGCGCCGGAATAGTCTTCTGCATAATTGGCGAGCAGCCCCAGGCTTACCCCGGAACTGTCCCCGGATGAGCCATTAATGAATCCCAGGGCCAGGGCGCGTTGGGGATTCTGCCCCCAGATATTTAAGCTTACCCCGTGAATGGGGGTGGTGTCTGCATGGATGGCAATATCCGGAGTGAGGCTGAGCTGAAAACCGGCAGCCTCGGCGCTGTTATGCGCCCCCAGGAATGCAATGCCCAGAATAAATCCCAAAATAAGCTTTTTAAACATCAATTCCTCCCGTATTTTGTGACGAACTTGCCATTATATCCCCGCTGCCGCTACTATCGGCACCGGGGGCAATGAAGAAAGCTTCTTGCGCGGGTACACTGACGTCAACTCAGGAGTGATCCACGCGCCAGTATCGTATCATAGTCGACATCATTATAGGATACATTCAGATATGCACAAGTTCAGACGCGATTTTAATACCATTGCCCAGTGCGGGGTTCTGGATAACGGCGGGGTGACACGCCTCGCTCTCACAGCGCCGGATCACGAAGCGCGCACCTATCTCATTAGAATTATGCGCGAAGAAGGCCTGCACGTACACATCGATGCTGCGGGTAATATCCATGGTGTGCTTGAGGGAACGAATCCAGATCTGCCTGCGGTTGTAATGGGATCCCATCTGGATACGGTTCCCCAGGGGGGTCATTACGACGGTGTGGTCGGAGTCCTGGCTGGTGTTGAAGTGATCCGGCGCATCCACACCGCCGGAATCCGGCCACTGAGATCTGTACGGGTAATCAACTTCTGTGCAGAGGAATCAAGCCGTTTTGGGGTTGCCACCCTGGGAAGCAAGGCGATTACGCGCAAATTGAGCTCGGAGCAACTCAAACATATCAGCGACAGCGCTGCTATCAGTGTCTACACCACGCTGGAAGAGTGTGGATGTAATGTTGCAGAACTGGAGCAAGATATCCTGAGTACAGAACAGATCCACACATTTCTGGAACTTCATATTGAACAGGGACGGTGCCTGGAACAGGATGGGATAGATATCGGACTTGTAACTGCAATTGCTGCGCCGACCCGATTTGATCTCCATATCAAAGGGAGAAATGATCATTCGGGCAATACACCCATGCATATGCGCCGTGATGCACTCGCAGGCGCGGCAGAGATTGTCCTGGCGGTGGAGAAAATTGTACGCGCGAGTGACTCATGTGTGGGAACGGTAGGCGTTCTTGAGGTTGAGCCCGGAGCGATGAATGTGGTTCCCGGGCATGTACATATGCAGATCGATATCCGCGATATCGACATGGAGGGGAAACGCAGAGCGTGTGATGAATTACGCCAGAGTTTGGCGGATATAGGCTCACACCGTGCTCTGGAGATAAAATACGAAACCCTGTGCGATGATCAGCCTGTGCCACTAGATGCTGAGCTGCGTTGCAAGATAGCGGACCTGGCGCAGGAACGCGGCATCAGCAGTATCGAGATGCCCAGCGGTGCGGGACACGATGCCATGAATTTTGCGCATATCGCGCCCACGGCGCTTCTGTTTATCCCGAGCATCGATGGAATCAGCCATAACATCAGAGAACAGAGTTCCTTCGAAGCGATTGAAAAAGGGATAGAGCTGTTGTACGCAACGGTTACAGAGCTCGCACAGATAAAAGAGTAAGAGGAGAGCTAAACCTTGGGAGCAGCATGTTATGTATCTATTGCGAAGCATGTGAAAATCTGCAATTCTATACAAACACAAAAGTTTACATAATATATATTATGCGACGTTGTGAATTTTCACTAGAACACGTTTTGCCCTCTAACGCGGGTCTGACAAAAATATGTTATATACATCCGCACTGTTGTGATAATCTTTTGTAGATTAACTTATCATGCATACGCTTTTTCAATACATGCGCTCGAATGGAGAAACTATGGCAAAACAGTCGCAGGAACAAATTCTTGAATTTGTCCTCAATTCATCCGAACTGCCGACTTTGTCCAATGTCGCGTCACGACTGATTACCATTACATCCCAGGAAGAAACCACTATCAACGACATTGCCTCTTTAATCTCTAAAGATATGTCGTTATCTACCAAACTCCTGCGCGTGGTAAATTCTGCTTTCTACAGTTTTCCGCAACAAATTGGCACCATTCATCAAGCCGCATCCATCCTCGGCACCAACGCGGTTCGCAGTCTGGTGCTCTCATTTTCATTTCTAAAACCCGAGCAGATGAAGTCCAACGGCTTTGATTATGCCGCGTTTTGGGAAAACTCACTTTATGAGGCAGTCACTGCGCGCATGTTGATGACTGCTATGGACGCAGAAGATTCTGAAGAAGGATTTGTTGCAAGTTTGCTGCAGAATCTCGGGGTTATGGTGTTATCGCGCGCCTACCCTGACCAATATGCTGAAGTGGATAAATTGCTCACATCCGGCGACTACAAGAGCTCAGATGTAGAAAAACAGATTATCGGAGCAGATCATACATATATCGGCAGTGAAGTGGTAAAGCGCTGGGGCTTTCCCGAAACCCTGGCCGCCCCTATTGCATACCACCATCATCCACATAAATACCCGGGCGAATCCAAAAAAGTTAAACTGCTGTGTCAGATAGTTCATTTATCTGACATGCTCTCCAAGGCACGCCTCTCCAAAAGTCCGGAAGAGCATGTAACCCAATTCCGGCGCCGCGCTAAGCAGAAACTGAACATCAATGACAGAATGCTGGAGAAACTTCTGGATGAGGTGCATACTGAAGTTGAAGAAACGGCGAAGTTCTTCAATATAAAAATTACCCCCCAGAAATCCATCGCAGAAATCCTCCAGATTGCGAATGCGGAGCTCAGCGTACTTAACCTCAGCTATGAGCAGATGAACCGCGAACTAGTGGAAAAAACGGTAAAACTGGAACTAATGACCAAGGAATTAGAGAGAAAAAACACTTTTCTGGAAAAACTCGCCCATATCGATGGCCTGACCGAAGCGTATAACCACCGCTATTTTCAGAATTTTCTCGACAAAGAGCTCAAGCGTGCTGATCGTAACGAAAGTAATGTAAGCGTGGTTATGATCGATATTGACAATTTCAAGCCCTTTAACGATACCTACGGGCATCAGATTGGGGATCAGATTCTGGTTCAGTTTTCCGAACAATTTCGCAATGCTATCCGGGAATATGATCTGTTTGCGCGTTATGGCGGGGAGGAATTTGTCCTCGTTCTGCCTGACACAGAGGCCCATCAGGCCGGAGAAGTAGCGGAAAAGCTGCGTGCCATGATTGGTGGCTACACCTTTACTCACGAGCGCGAAACCTACCACATTACTGCAAGTTTCGGTGTCGCATCCATTAGTCCTGCGACAGATAATATCGGCAAAAACGAGCTTATATCACGCGCGGATAAAGCCCTTTATGAATCGAAAAAAAAGGGCCGCAACGCGGTAACTATTTACAGCAGCAAGAAAAAATGGTTCGGGCGCTAGGTTGCTGACAGATTGTTGCGATCGGATTGATTGTGTCTAAATAAGCGATAAACTTTAAGACTACAATGAAGGATGTAAAAAACTGCCGGATTAACCCACTCAAGGGAGCGTAGATATGGCACAGACAATCAGCAATAACCATCTGGAACAATTTCGCGCAGAAGCCCAGCGTCTTATGCAGCAGAACCGGCAGCACCAGGGCGTAGCGCCTACACAGAATGCAGCTACCCCGAGAGGATACGCGGACAATGTCACCCTGGGAGAAACATCTGAATCTGCCGGGCTCTATCGTGCCGATCTGAAAACGGGAGGCGAACCGCAACTCGACCTGTTGCGCAGCCTGGTGATTAAAACCTTTGAGGAGCAGGGACTTGCAACCAAGCTTTCTATAGGTGAGACCAGCGTAGATATTGAAAGCATCTCGCCGGAGCAGGCGCAAGAGCTTGTAGCCGAAGATGGCTATTTTGGGGTGGAACAAACCTCAGAACGTATTTTTCAGGCAGCTGTGGGGATCGCTGGAGGCGATCCGGCACGCCTTGACGCCATTATGCAGGGCGTGGAGGAAGGATTTGCTGAAGCAGAAAAAGCCTTTGGTGGCACCCTGCCGGACATTTCATACCAAACCCGAGATGCTGTGATGGAGAAGCTCAACGATTGGGCGGAGTCCAGCAACTCCGGCGAATAATCCAGCAAAAATGCCGCCTGCGCGGCGCTGTTTTTGCTACGCTATTCTATATCAGACCCGACCCGGGCAAGGATCTCCCGGCGTCGGGTTTTGTTTATTGCAGCGATGTATCCGCTCATCCCCTTAATGCTATTGTTCAGGAAATACTCCTCACGCTGCTGTATATCGGCAGGCATTGATTGGATGCGTGCAAAGAGCGAATCGTGCTGCAGCAGCCATGTGTACATGGCCTCGCAAAGGGCTTCATCGCTGGTGTGTATCCCCTCTTCCAGATGTTTGGCCACTCCTTTAACCCAGAGGTGGAGCTGCTGTTCAGCATAGTCTAGCCAGTGCATGGCGTTATCCTGGAGCGTGCTGTGGGCAAAAATAATCTTTTCAGGTTGCTGCTGCATTACCTTGTGAAGGGAATCGAGGGCGATATCCAGATCAAAACGCGGTGGGGTTGCCGGGCGCATATACACCCCTGTAGGTGTATCGCAGCATACCCCCGCCACTTCTCCGCCGATGAGCAGATCATCGAATATGAAACTTAAGTGATGCGCTGCATGTCCAGGGGTCTGGAACACCTTAATGCCCAGGTCGTCAAGGGTTGGCTCAAAACATATATTCCGCTCCTTTACGGGGACAATCTCACCGTACTCGCGTGCAACCCTACCCAGAACCTTTAGAGATCCCTCCCACAGGTACTGCGGCTCAAGCATGTGCTTGATCCCGGCGGGGTGGCAGATCACCCGGGCGTCGGGAAAGTGGCACACCAACTCCCCTGTCCCGCCGGCGTGGTCGATATGGATATGGGTGAGGAGGATATAGTCAAGATGTTCGATTCCGCGTTGGTGCAACGCATCGAGTAGCACTGGAATAGTAGAAACGGGGCCCGGATCTACTACAAAGGCCTTGCGGGCGTCTGTGTAGATCCAGGCATTGATAAAGTTGCGAAACCCGGTGAGGTTTTTTTGATCCAGGTACACCTGGTGCAGATTATTATAGTCCATGCAGATCTTCTTTAGTGCTGAGCACTGAGTCCTTAATACCTGGCATCCTAAGCGCATTCTGAATAGCCACAGGCGTGACATACGCAACAGCCGCCTTCGTGCTCTACTGGGCCACCACATTCGGGACATGCTCCGCCGTGAGCGCTCTGGGGTTCTACGCTCGCCTCTTCACTCTGCACATGCTGCTGAATAGCTTTTGCGAGAGCATCAGCGCAGGAGGTGACCTTGTTGGTACCAAAACCTGCGTGTTTATGGCACGAAATACCTATGAGCTGCTTTACCGCTTGACGTGCCTGTACGCCACTGCGCCATGCAAGTGACACCAGGCGACCGAGGGCTTCACACTGGGAAGCAGCGCAGCCTCCGGCTTTCCCCATCGTGGTAAAGACCTCAAACAGACCATGCTGATCTTCGTTGATCGTGACGTAAAGAGGCCCGCATCCAGTCTCCATCTGATACGTTGCACCGCCGAGTTTGCGCGGTCGATCGCGCTTGCGGCTCTGTTTACCGCTCTCCATGGGGACTTCGACGGCTTCAGTGCTTTCCTTCTTGAGTGACAACACCTGATTATCGCGCGAACCATCGCGATAGATGGTCACCCCTTTGCAGCCATTCTCATACGCCATCTGGTATACACTTGCAACGTCATCGCGCGTAGCGGAGTTGCAGAAATTCACCGTTTTGGACACCGCATTATCCGTGTGTTTCTGAAATACGGACTGCATTTTAATGTGATCATCTGGAGTGATGTCGTGTGCAGTGACAAAAACCCGGCGCACATCTTCGGGGATCTGGTCAAAGTCCTTGATACTTCCCTTTTCTGCAATCAACTTCATCAGTTCAAGCGAGTAAAACCCACGTTCACGCGCAATGTGTTCAAACAGGGGGTTAACCTCCACCAGAATGTCGTTGTCCATTACCTGGCGCACATATGATACTGCAAAGAGGGGCTCAATGCCGCTGGAACTGTTGGCAATAATGGAGATGGTTCCGGTGGGCGCGATGGTAGTGCAGGTTGCATTGCGAATATCTCCTTCTCCACGCTTGTCATACATGCTCCCCTTAAAGTTAGGGAATGCTCCGCGCTGAGCAGCAAGCTTCCGCGATGCGGCATGCGCTTTATCGTTGATGAAAGACATCACCTTGTCCCCCATGGCAATAGCTTCGCTACTGTTGTAGGGAATCTGCAACTGAATCAACATATCCGCCCATCCCATGATCCCCAGACCAATCTTACGATTCGCCAATGACATCTCACGGATCTGCTCAATAGGATAGTTATTCACATCAATGACGTTGTCGAGAAAGCGCGTAGCCAATTCTACAGTGCGTTCGAGCTTTTCCCAGTTTACTTCACTCCTGGAGGCATCAACCATTTTACTCAGATTGATAGACCCGAGATTGCAGGATTCATATGGCAACAGCGGCTGTTCCCCGCAGGGGTTGGTACTCTCGATCTCGCCGATGTGAGGTGTGGGATTATCACGGTTAAGGCGATCTAGAAATATGATCCCCGGCTCACCGTTGTTCCAGGCCAGATCGATAATATGGTCAAACACTTTGGGAGCCGACATCTGATCCACCACTTCGTTGGTGCGTGGATTAAGGATATCATAATCGCGATTGTGCTTAACCGCCTCCATAAACTCTTCGGTAATCCCCACAGAGATGTTGAAGTTGGTGAGGACGTTCTGATCCCGTTTGCTCATGATAAAATCCATGATATCGGGATGATCTACGCGCAAAATCCCCATGTTGGCTCCGCGCCGAGTGCCACCTTGTTTTATGGTTTCAGTGGCAGTGTCAAACACATTCATAAACGAAAGGGGGCCGGATGAAACCCCTTTGGTCGAGAGCACCACATCGTTGGCTGGACGGATACGGGAAAAAGAGAACCCGGTACCACCACCACTTTTATGGATCAGGGCGGTATTTTTTACCGCTTCAAAGATACTCTCCATAGAATCTTCTACCGGCAGGACAAAGCACGCTGAGAGTTGCCCCAGTTCGCGGCCCGCGTTCATCAAAGTGGGCGAGTTGGGAAGAAATTCCAGCGTGGTCATCAAAGCGTAGAATTGAGCACTCAGTTCCGCTACATGTTCCGGATCTGCGTACTTGGCTTCTGCCTGAGCAATAGCATCGGCAACGCGTTGGAACATATTGGCGGGTGTTTCCAGCGCCCTCCCCTCTTCGTCACGTTTCAGGTAGCGACGCTCAAGAACGGTAAGTGCGTTTTTGGTAAGTGAAATTGCTTCAGAACTGCTGTACTCTGCTGTCATTGTAGCTGATCCTTTTGGGGTTGGTAGTTTAAGCGCCACATTAGGTTCGAACACCATATACGGTAGAAGCCGTGAATTTAAACCACTATATATCGTGGCGTCAAGCCTCTTAATATTAATCTTGTGCTAGAATTTTCAAGCCCCGCAACCATGGGATTTCAGCCGCTGGCTAATCCCTGTGTGGTGTTTTATATTTGACACACTCCCCATGGATGAATCCAGGGGCTTTACGCGAGCTCATGGTAACTGTTCGCCTCAATTATGGATAGCATCAGGTGATAGAGCCGCGGATCATGGCTCTTTCCACCCTTGCAGTGAAAAGTTACCTTTGTATTTGCGTTTATTCCAACAGTGGTGATATTTTTACCTGGACGCTAAACTTGATGCGGTTGCAAACTTCGAAAGCATCAAACTTATCCATTTAACTCAATTCAACCCGCAGGAAAATCCTTGTCTATCTATCTCGACAACGCCGCAACCTCATTTCCCAAACCGGAATGTGTATACACCACTCAAGATAGCGTAGCACGCAACTATGGCGCCAATCCCGGGCGCGGCAGCTACAGCATTGCACGGCAGGCGGCACATATTATGGCATCGACGCGCGAAGCGGTAGCAACGTTCTTTAATATCCCTTCCAGCACGCACATCTCTTTTACTTTAAATGCTACCCAAGGGATCAACACCGCTCTGTTTGGCACCCTGAAACCCGGACAGCGCGTAGTTACCACAAGTATGGAACACAATGCTGTGGCCAGACCCCTCTATTATCTGAAACAACAGGGAGTTGAAGTAGTCAAGGTTGCGGCCGATCCACAGGGAGTTATTAAACCCGCTGCGATGCTCGATGCATGTAATGCCGCGAATACCGCTATGGTGGTAATGAATCACTGCTCTAACGTCACGGGCACCATTCAACCCATCAGGGATATTTCCTCCTGGTGCCGTGAGAATGGAGTGCTCTTCCTCCTTGATGCGGCACAAAGCGCGGGCATACTCCCTATTGATGTGGTAAAGATGAATATCGATATTCTGGTAGCACCCGGGCACAAAGGGCTGTTCGGCCCGCAAGGGACTGGATTCATCTATGTACGCGACGGAATCGAACTCAAGCCGTTTATCCTGGGTGGGACAGGGAATTTATCCAGTGAGTTGAAGCAACCGGCGCAGATGCCCGAGCGTTTCGAAAGTGGCACCCTTAATACTGCAGCGCTAGCAGGGTTAAAAGCCGGCCTTGAGTTTATTGAGACTGAAGGTATGGATACGATCCGTACCCATGAACAGAGACTTCTTGAACTTCTCTGGGGTGGTTTGGACTCAATTGCCGGAGTGACCCTTTACGGTGAGGTTCCCGGTCCTGGGCACTCCGGTGCCATCTCATTCACCCTGAAAGGACATGACTGCGCTGAGGCGGGGTTTATCCTCGATCATCAATTTGACATAGCGGTACGCACCGGGCTCCACTGCGCCCCGGATGCTCATCGAAGTATAGGAACATATCCTTCGGGTACCGTGCGGGTAAGCCCCGGATATTTTAACACTGAGGAACACATAAATACCTTTATTCAAGCGGTGAAGAGCATTGCCGCATAGCATTTCAATACCAACTCTCGCGTGGAGGAAGCATGACCAAAAAATTCATTCTCGACACCAATGTGCTGCTGCATGATTCTCAGGCGATGTATAAATTTGATGACAACGAAGTAGTGATCCCTATTACGGTTATTGAAGAGATCGACACCTTCAAAAAAGATCTTAATGAAATAGGCCGCAATGCACGTCAGGTGTCACGCCAGCTGGATGAACTGCGCAAGATAGGCGGGCTTACCCAGGGGGTGCCGCTGGATAATGGAGGGAGCCTGCGGGTTGTTCTGTTTGCCAAAAACTATGCAGAAAAACTTCCGCCCGGGTTGAAAGCAGAGCGCGAGGACAATCGCATCCTCTCGATTGCAGTGGCAGAGATGGAAAACTGCGACTACCCTGTGGTCTTTGTCACCAAGGACACCAATCTGCGCATCAAAGCCGATGCTATGGGGCTGAAAGCGCAGGATTACGAGTCCGACAAGGTCTCTATTTCCGAGCTCTACTCCGGCACCGCAGAACTCGAAGTTCCCGCAGCGGAAATTGATCGCTTTTACGGCCAGGGTTATCTCGAATTTGACAATGCCGCAGATGAAGAGGGGAACCAACTCTACCCGAACCAGTGTGTAACCCTGATCGATATCGGCAACCCGTCCCACACCGCCCTATGCCGCTACCACGCCACCGAAGCACGTCTCCTGCCCCTGTATAAAGCCCACAAAGAGGGTATATGGGGAATTCAGGCGCGCAACCGTGAGCAACACTTCGTGCTGGATATTCTGCTGGATAACGCTGTACAACTTGTAACCCTGGTGGGTAAAGCCGGAACCGGCAAAACACTCCTCGCTATTGCTGCGGGGTTGCAACGCGTTGCAGATGACAGTCAATACAGTCGTCTCCTAATTTCACGTCCGGTGTTTCCCATGGGACGAGATCTTGGATTTCTACCCGGTGATGTCGAAGAAAAACTCGCACCCTGGATGCAGCCTATCTTCGACAATGTGGACTTGCTCCTGAACAACGTAGAGGATCGGGGGAAGCGCAAACGCGGCTACCGCGAACTGGTGGATATGGGAATTATGGAGATTGAGCCGCTTACATATATCCGCGGGCGTTCCATTCCCAACCAGTACATGATCGTGGATGAAGCGCAGAACCTCACACCCCACGAGATAAAGACCATCATCACCCGCGCGGGCGAAGGAACCAAGATTGTCCTTACCGGCGACCCGTACCAGATTGACAATCCGTATGTGGATTCTTCGAGTAACGGACTCGCATATGTGGTGGAAAAATTCAAAGGGCAGGATGTAGCAGGGCATGTTACCCTCACCCATGGTGAGCGTTCCGGACTCGCTGAACTGGCGGCTAATCTGCTGTAATTTTATTTCCTGAATCGTTGAGAGATATATGCTCCTTCTGACCCTCGAATCATCCTGTGATGAAACATCCGCAGCTGTCGTGCGCGATGGACGTACGGTGTTAAGCAATATTATTGCGTCACAAATTGATGTGCACGCTGAATACGGTGGTGTGGTGCCCGAGCTTGCGGCGCGGCATCATCTGCGCTCCTGCCCGGTGGTAGTAGAGCAGGCACTGAATAAAGCCGGAGTGCAACTGCAACAGATAGACGGAATTGTGGTAACCCGGGGGCCGGGGCTGATAGGCGCGTTACTTGTGGGGGTGTCCTACGCCAAGTCTCTGGCTTTTGCGCGCAACACCCCCCTGGTGGGGGTGCATCACATCGAGGGACACATCCTCGCCCCGCTGCTCGAACATCACATCGCTTTCCCCTACCTTGCCCTGGCTGTTTCGGGGGGACACACCCATCTATATATTGTAAAGCAAATCGGAGAGTATGAGCTCATTGGACATACCCTCGACGATGCTGCGGGGGAGGCGTTTGACAAAGTAGCCAAGATGTGTGGATTGGGTTATCCAGGCGGAGTGCAGATCGACAAACTAGCGACCCGGGGTGATCCTGGTGCGTTCAGCTTCCCGCGCCCTATGCTGCAACACAAAGGGTACGATTTCAGTTTCAGCGGAATTAAAACTGCAGTAATGACCCAGTTAAAACGGATGGACAGCGTGCCAGAGGATGATGTGCTTGCAAACCTGGCGGCTTCCTTTCAAGCTGCAGTAGTTGAGGTGCTGCACAAGAAGACCTTGCGTGCGGCGAAGGCACATAACCTCAAGCGCATCGTTATTGCCGGCGGGGTAGCATGCAACAGCGGGTTACGCAATGCCTTTGCCCACTGTGATGATATGGAGGTTTACTTCCCCTCACCAATACTGTGCGCAGACAATGCCGCGATGCTTGCGGTGGCAGGGGAATACTACCTGCAGCGCGGAATAAACGCGAACCTTGATCTGAACGCATGTAGCACCTGGCCCCTGAATCAGGCCGGAGCAGAACTACTGGATTTTGCGTCATAGACGCAAACACGGGGAGAAACTGCAGAGTTATGTGGCGTCAGTGGTGGATCAGTAGGCAGTCAAAACTGTTTTTACTCAGATTTTTGCGCTTGCGCGCTCAGCCCGACGAAATCGCCAAAGGCTTCGCTCTGGGGATATTTGTGGGTATGACTCCGTTTATCGGACTCCATACCGCTATCGCGATCTTCGCAGCAATGATTCTGGGGCAGAACAAGATTGCGGCGGCCATGGCGGTATGGGTCAGCAATCCTGTAACCGCTCCGTTTCTCTATGTCGCGCAGTACAAGACCGGGCGGTTTCTCCTCGACACCCCATATGTTTCATTTCCGGCCCAATTCAACTTTGAATCCCTGTCAAATTTCAGCTCTACCCTGATTTTACCCCTGTGCCTGGGGGGCATGATTTACGGACTGCTTGCAGCCGGCGTTGCATATGCAGTGGTGTTGCGCATGCTGCCGGTGCTTAAATCGTGGCGCATCGCGCGCTGGCCGCGCCCATTCAAGAGACGCTAGGAGCGAAAATTGTTCCGCTCCTAGCGCATCATATCCTACTGGCGTGTAAGCTGGCGGTAGCGTATGCGATGTGGTTGCTCTGCATCGCGTCCCAGTCGTTTTTTGCGATCCTCTTCGTACTCGGTGTAGTTTCCTTCAAACCAGGTTACCTGGCTATCTCCTTCAAATGCAAGGATATGGGTGGCGATACGGTCGAGGAACCAGCGATCATGGCTGATGACTACAGCGCAACCGGCAAAGTTCTCCAACGCCGTTTCCAGTGCACGCATGGTATTCACATCCAGGTCGTTGGTAGGTTCGTCAAGCAGGAGCACATTGGCACCTGAGCTCAAGGTCTTCGCCAGATGGACGCGATTGCGCTCCCCACCGGAAAGCTTCCCCACCTTTTTCTGCTGATCGCTGCCGGAAAAGTTGAAGTGACTTACGTATGCGCGTGAATTTACTTCGCGTTCTCCGAGTTGCATGAATTCCTGCCCACCGCTGATCTCTTCCCAGATGGAGTTGTCCCCATTGAGGCTGTCGCGGCTCTGGTCTACATATGCAAGTTTGACCGTGGCACCGATATTCAAGGTACCGCTGTCGGGCTCTTCCTGCTCACTGATCATGCGGAATAATGTGGTTTTACCCGCACCGTTGGGGCCAATCACCCCCACGATACCCCCACGCGGAAGCATAAAATTCATATCCTCAATCAATAGGCGATCTTCATACCCCTTGCGTACATGTTCCGCTTCGATCACCACATCCCCGAGACGCGGACCGGACGGGATGAAGATCTCAAGATCCTTCTGCCGCTCTTTGGCCTCCGAGTTGAGGAGATCCTCATAAGAAGAGATACGTGCTTTACTTTTGCTGTGCCTCCCTTTGGGCGACATCTGAATCCATTCCAACTCGCGCTGCAGGGTGCGCTGGCGTGCGGATTCAGCCTTTTCTTCATGTTGCAAGCGCTTGTTTTTCTGTTCCAGCCAGGATGAGTAATTCCCTTTCCACGGAATCCCCTCGCCCCGATCCAGCTCCAGAATCCAGCCGGCAACATTGTCGAGGAAGTAGCGATCATGGGTAACGGCAATGACGGTGCCCTGGTAGCGCTGTAGATGCTGCTCCAGCCATCCTACCGTTTCCGCATCGAGGTGGTTGGTGGGCTCGTCCAGAAGGAGGATGTCCGGTTTCTGGAGCAACAGGCGGCATAGCGCCACGCGCCGCTTTTCCCCGCCGGAGAGCACTTTCACCTCCGCATCCGAAGGAGGACAACGCAGCGCATCCATGGCGAGTTCCAGACGAGAATCCAGGTCCCACGCATCCAGATCATCCAGACGTCCCTGCACTACGGCCTGACGTTCACACAGCGCGGTCATGGCATCATCATCCATGGGCTCGGCGAACTTCATATTGATTTCCTCAAACTCCTTGAGCAGATCAACCGTCTCCTGCACCGCCTCTTCCACACATGCGCGCACAGTTTTACTCTCGTCCAGCTGCGGCTCCTGCTCCAGATACCCAACGCTGTATCCATCAGACAGAACCGCCTCGCCGTTAAATTCGTTATCCACCCCGGCCATAATACGCAGCAGGGTACTCTTCCCCGAACCGTTAAGCCCAAGCACCCCTATTTTGGCACCGTAAAAATACGACAGAGAAATGTCCTTGATAACCGGTTGTTTATTGTAGTACTTGCTTACTCGCATCATAGAGTAGATAATTTTTTTGCTGTCTTCACTCATGTGATATCCTCCTATTTAAGTGTATTGAAGTTTTGTATCGCTGAATTATGTATTCCCACGCGCAAGCGTGCGATCTAGTCATGAATGGATGAAACAATCTATTAGCGCTGAAGTTGGCGAATCCGCTTAATATTCAAAGCGCTCAACATAAAGCATCAGGTGAACCTATGTCTACATCCTTATGGATTACTTCTGCAATCATTGCCCTTGGTGTGGCAATTATCCTCGGCATTTCGTATAAAAACACGCGCTCACTTCTGTTTAATCCGGTAGAAAACCGCGTACTGCGCTATGAGACGGAACCGGAAAAACATCCTGCACATAAATTTGAACTCAATGGTCTCAGCCCTCGGCACATAGAATTGACCACCGAGGATCATGTTAAAATCAATGCCTGGCACATACCTTCAACTTCAGCTACCAGCGTAATCCTGCTTCACGGCTATAAAATGGACAGTGGAGAGATGGCTTCTATTGCAGCGATGCTGGTGCGCCACGGCTTCGGGGTCATTATCCCCGATTTACGCGCCCATGGAGACAGCGAGGGTGAACTGATCACTTTTGGCAGCCATGAATGGCGTGACATCCAGGCTGTAGTTGATTATGTAATCGAAGAAGAACCAAACACGCGCCTCGCGATACTCGGCAACTCCATGGGGGGAGCGTTGGCTTTGTGCTATGCGGCGCGCGATGAGCGAATCGAGGCCGTGGTGGCACAGTCGCCGTATGCCAGTGTACGTCACAGTTTAAAACAGGGGATAAAGTACTTTACCGGGTTGCCGCCCTTCCCGTTCGTTCCCCTGATCCGCATATTCAGCCTCCCATATGTCGATTTGGATGCTGCATACATCTCCCCGCTGGAGATGATGAAAAAACTGCAACAGAAACCTGTACTTATCCTAATGGGAGGAGCAGACGAAGTAGTGAATCCGCAGGGGGCGGAACAACTCTATGAGGCCGGAGGGCTTAAGACCCGGTTCTGGTTTGAGCCCGAACTGGAGCATGTAGCGTTCCACAGCCAAACAGAGGCTGAATTTGAGCGCAGAATTGTTAAGTTTTTTAGCGATAACCTATTTTCACCTCGGAAGGAGCATACCCCTTAGCCTACTCCGGCAAGCTCAAGTTTTCTGCCCCATCGCCGTTCCATGGTTCGAAGTATGGAAACCGATTCATCCTCCGCCAGATCGTGCTCTGCAATCCATGCAAAGGAGTCTGCGCGCGCGTGTTCAAGAATCTCTCTATCCTCAAGCAGATCAGCCACTTTGAACTCTGGCACCCCTGACTGCTGGGTGCCGAGATACTCCCCGGGGCCGCGCAAGTTGAGATCAGCTTCTGCGATATTGAAACCATCGCGATAGCGCTCCAGGATATGCAGACGCTCGCGCCCCTGAGCAGAACAGTTGGGAGAATGGAATAAAAAGCAGTAGCTTTTATCCTTGCCCCGCCCTACCCGGCCACGCAACTGGTGCAACTGCGCCAGACCAAAGCGCTCCGCGTGCTCGATCACCATTACCGTGGCATTGGGCACATCAATCCCCACCTCGATAACGGTGGTTGCCACCAATACATCCAACTCTCCAGCCTTGAAGCGCAGCATCACCTTGTCTTTGTCCGCACTGCGCATGCGCCCGTGGAGCAACCCGAGGCTGCACACATCTCCAAGGTCTTTCTGCAGTTGGGTGAAGGCATCTTCTGCTGCTTTGAGCTCAAGGTTTTCCGATTCCTCAACCAGTGGATAGATAAAGTAGCTCTGGAGTCCGGCTTGAGTCTGCTCTTTGATGAAGTTGTACAGTCCTGCGCGCTTCGCTTCCGTCAATACGCGCGTTATTATCGGAATACGTCCCTGGGGCAGTTGGTCGATAACCGAAACCTGCAGATCTCCATACAGGGTCATGGACAGGGTTCGCGGGATAGGAGTGGCGGTCATGACCAAAATATCGGGATTATCTCCCTTTTTGCGCAGGGCATTGCGCTGCTGTACTCCGAAGCGATGCTGTTCATCTATAACCCCGAATCCCAGATCCTTAAACACCACATCATCCTGCAAGAGAGCGTGGGTACCCACAATGATATGGATATCTCCATTTTTCAACGCTGCAAGGATTTCGTTCCGGGTGCGCGTTGGCGTTGAACCGGTAAGGAGCTCGGTGCTCAGGTTCAGGCGGGGAAGCCAGGCGGCAAAAAAGCGGTAGTGCTGTTCAGCAAGTATCTCCGTAGGAGCAATCACACCTACCTGGGCACCATTCTCTACTGCGAGCAACGCACTCAACAGGGCGACAATGGTTTTCCCACTGCCCACGTCCCCCTGCAGGAGTCGATGCATAGGAGTTGCTGCCATCATATCCTGCTTGATTTCGCCCAACACGCGAATCTGTGCGGGGGTGAGATCAAATGGGAGTTGCTGAATCAAGGGTCTGGTATAACGATGGGTGATCGTGAAAGCGCGGCCGCGAAGTTGCTGCCGGCTACGCTGGCGCAGCGCCAGGCCCAGTTGCAGATAAAAGAAATCGTCGTATATGAGGCTGCGATGCGCGGATGAGCTGCGCTCCTGCAAAGCCTGTATATCGGCGTTTAAGCCTGGATTGTGGATATTATATACTGCTTCACCCAAATCGATGAGAGTTCTTTTGTGACGCAGGGAAGCAGGGATATTGGAATGGAGTAAAGGTGCATACTTGGCTACTGCAAACTGTATGATGGTGCGCATCCGCTTCTGGCTGATGCCTTCGGTTAGAGGATACACCGGCAGGATTGCGGCTCCTTGATTTGGCGCGGGATCAAACTCAACCTCAGGGTGGAGTATTTCCCGCTGGGAGCCAAACATGCGCACTTCTCCAAACCCGAATATTTCACGTCCGGGGCGGTAGGAGCGTTCCATCCATGCACGTCGATAGTGAAACCATTTCAGCACAATCTGCCCACTGTCGTCACCTACCAGAACCTCATATACGGCACGAGAGCCCGCTCGAGTACGATTCCCGCTCTTGACCTCAGCAGCGCTAAGAACCTGCGCACGAAAAGGCATGCCTGCTCCGGGGCGCAATTTGCCTACGGGAGTCAGATGACGGCGATCCTCATAGCGCACGGGAATCTGATACAGAAGGTCTTCAATGGTATGGAGCTCTAGCCGCGCGAGTTTTGCACGCAGGCGCTCTCCTACCCCCTTGAGGGAAGCCAGCGGGGATAGAAGCTGTGCAGCAGCGTTGGATGAATGCTCCATACCTGAATAACCTGAAATCAGATGGCGGGAAACCGTTTTGAAACCCTGCCAGCGTAACACTTAAAAAGAAGAGGAACTATTCACACCAGGGGACGGAAAGAACAGTAATCCCCGGTCGGCAGAGACACTAATGCTCTGATTGCGGTCATCCTGAGGCTTGATTCTTTCAGCTCTACTTCACTAACAGTGCATTGAGACGCGAAAGAAGCTCCTCCGGATCAAGGCCGTGATTGATTGCCCCCTGACGGAGTGACTCGTGCCTAGCACCAGAGCATTCAGCACAGTGGAGACCGTACTCCGCTAACAATGCCTTGGTTTCGGGATGAAGACTCAGAATATCCACCATTTTAGTGTTTAAATCGATAGAGGACATGCCGGTTACTTGTATTCAATATCGGTTATTTCGTACACCTTAAGCCCTGATGGAACCCGAATCCGTACTTCGTCATCAAGTTTATGGCCAATAAGAGCCTTCCCCACTGGTGAAGTTACCGAAATCTTCCCAAGTTTAATATCCGCTTCATCCTCACCCACGAGTTGATAGGCTACTTCGTTCTCGTTGTCTACATCAAACAGGGTTACGGTAGCGCCGAACACAATCTTGTCTGACTGAATCGTTTTCGGATCAATAACTTCGGCGCGGGCAATCCTGTCATTGAGCTCTTTTATACGAGCTTCAATATGCCCCTGACGATCTTTGGCCGCATCATACTCTGCATTTTCCGACAGATCTCCATGGGATCTGGCTTCAGCGATATCTTCAACCACTTGGGGACGGTCAACCCGCATCCGCTGTTTGAGCTCCTGTTGAAGTTTTTCGTACGATTCCGGAGTCATGGGGATTGAATCTGACATGGTAATTTCCTTTGCTGTGTGTATTAAAACAATAAAGTTACGGGCAGGCTCAAAGGCCCACCCGTAACTTTACATCTACCAGATTACGCTGCCGCGCTCTATCATCCGAATAAATCCTATAAGGTAAACGCCTGCGGCTATGCGTATTTTCTAATTTGAGCGGTTATTATACTCCTGTAACGCTGTTACGTCAAGATCTTCGCGTTGCATCGCCTCAATGCCATTGATGGCCGCTTCCATCCCAGCTACGGTGGTATAATACGCAACTCCATAGATCAATGCGGAACGGCGGATGGAGTAAGAGTCTGCGATCGATTGCGCACCAAAAGTGGTGTTAAACACCATGTCAATTTCACCGTTTTTGATAATGTCCACGCAATGAGGCCTCCCCTCTTTAACTTTATTGACCTTCTCTACCTCTACCCCACTATTGGAAAGGAAATCGGCAGTGCCACCCGTAGCCACTACACTGAACCCGAGCTCTTTAAGCTTCATGGCGAGAATGCTTACCGCAGGTTTGTCACTGTCTTTAACACTGATAAATACTTTTCCATGGAGAGGAAGTACAACCCCTGCAGCCATCTGGGCCTTGGCAAATGCGCGCCCGAAATCCTGATCTATTCCCATTACCTCGCCAGTGGATTTCATCTCCGGCCCCAGGAGAGTGTCCACATCAGGGAATTTGCTAAACGGGAACACCGATTCTTTGACACTCACATGATCGGGAACAATATCGTGGGTTATGCCCAGTTCAGCAAGAGTCTTACCTGCCATAAGACGTGCAGCGATCTTTGCCAGAGGTCTCCCGGTAGCTTTGGAAACAAACGGAGCAGTACGGCTCGCGCGCGGGTTAACTTCGATGAGATAGATATGCATCCCTTTAATCGCGAACTGAATATTCATCAGCCCCACAACCCCGAGTTCGAGCGCCAGAGCGCGGGTTTGGCGTCCTATCTCCTCCACAACATATTCGGGGATCGAGTACGGGGGCAGAGAACAAGCTGAATCTCCCGAGTGGATCCCCGCCTCTTCTATATGTTGCATGATGCCGCCAATGATAACGTCACGTCCGTCACACAGAGCATCGACATCTATTTCGATGGCATTCTGAAGAAACTTATCGATAAGGATAGGGTGCTCCGGTGAGGCCTGCACCGCAAAATTCATGTAGTTATGCAGCTGTTCGGAGCTGTACACAATCTCCATGGCGCGGCCGCCGAGGACATACGAAGGACGTACCACAACCGGATAGCCGATATTAGTCGCTACCGCTTCAGCCTCGGTAAAAGAGCGCGCGAGACCGTTATCCGGCTGTTGCAGATTGAGTTTGTACAGCAAATCCTGAAAGCGCTCACGATCCTCGGCACGGTCAATCGCGTCAGGGCTGGTGCCGATAATAGGAACCCCGGCCTGCTCGAGTTCCAAAGCGAGTTTCAGGGGAGTCTGGCCGCCAAACTGGACGATAACCCCAACAGGTTGTTCGAGATGGATAATTTCCAGCACATCTTCACTGGTAAGAGGCTCGAAATACAGACGATCAGAGGTATCGTAATCGGTGGAAACGGTTTCCGGGTTACAGTTGACCATGATGGTCTCATACCCATCTTCGGCCAGCGCAAAAGCTCCATGGACACAACAGTAATCAAACTCTATCCCTTGTCCGATCCTGTTCGGGCCTCCACCCAGGATGACAATTTTCTTTTTATCACTCGGATCCGCTTCACACTCCTGCTCGTAGGTGGAATACATGTAGGGAGTAAAGGCCTCGAATTCTGCGCCACAGGTGTCTACCCGCTTGTACACCGGGCGCAGCGCATGCGCATAGCGCAGAGTACGCACTTCGGCTTCGGTACTCTCCATCACCGTAGCGAGACGACGGTCAGAAAAGCCAAATTCCTTAGCACGACGCAACAGCGCAAGACCTTCCGGTTCTGCAGCAGCAATCAGGTTGCGCTGATCATAGAGATGCTTCTCCATATCTGTAAGTTGCTGCAGATTATCAATAAACCACGGATCTATACCACTAAGCTGATAGATATCTGCTATACTCATCCCTGCACGCATGGCATCTGCAAGATACCAGACCCGATCTACACTGGGTTCGCGCAATTTCCGACGCAACAGATCATCCTCCTGGTTGCTCAAAGGACGTCCATACTCTTCTGCCCCTTGAAACATACGGCTTTCCAGGCCATCTGATCCGATCTCCATGGAACGTAGCGCCTTCTGAAAGCTCTCTTTGAAGGTGCGTCCGATGGCCATCGCTTCCCCTACCGATTTCATCTGGGTGGTAAGGATCTCATTGGTGCCGGGAAATTTTTCAAAAGTAAAACGCGGTATCTTGGTGACCACATAGTCGATAGTGGGCTCAAACGCGGCATAGGTCTCACGTGTTATGTCGTTGGGGATCTCATCCAGGGTGTAACCCACCGCCAGCTTTGCCGCGATCTTGGCGATGGGGAATCCGGTAGCTTTCGATGCCAGGGCCGAAGAGCGTGATACTCTGGGGTTCATCTCGATAACCACTAGTTTACCATCGTCCGGATTAACCCCGAACTGGATATTGGAGCCGCCGGTTTCCACCCCGATTTCACGGATGATCTTCAGGGAGGCATCGCGCAGAATCTGATATTCTTTATCTGTCAGGGTTTGGGCCGGAGCTACGGTGATCGAATCACCGGTATGCACCCCCATGGCGTCAAAGTTCTCGATAGAACAGATGATTACGACATTATCAGCACTATCGCGCATCACCTCAAGTTCGTACTCTTTCCACCCCAGGATCGACTTGTCTACCAGAATTTCATTGGTAGGAGAGGCATCAATCCCCGCTTTCGCCATGCGTTCATATTCTTCAAGGTTATACGCGATTCCGCCTCCGGTTCCCCCAAGCGTATACGAAGGTCGGATGATGGCGGGAAACCCGATGTGTTCGATCAAATCCATCGCTTCGGCATAGCTATGTGCCAATCCTGAAGGGGGAACATCGATGCCGATGTTGTCCATGGCCTGTTTAAAAAGCGTGCGATCTTCTGCCTTTTCAATAGCCGGGAGTTTGGCCCCGATCAGCTCGACATTGTAGCGTTCGAGAACGCCATTACGCGCTGCCTCGAGTGCAGTATTCAGAGCTGTCTGACCACCCATAGTAGGCAGGATAGCCTGAGGACGCTCTTTGGCAATAATCTTCTCCAGAGTTGCGGCGTTAACCGGTTCTATGTAGGTGCGATCCGCAAAATCCGGATCGGTCATAATGGTTGCCGGATTGGAGTTGAGGAGAACAACTTCATACCCTTCGTCCTTCAGAGCTTTACACGCCTGGGTTCCGGAGTAGTCAAATTCACATGCCTGCCCAATCACAATGGGGCCGGCTCCTATAATAAGAATCTTATTTATGTCTGTACGTTTAGGCATTTATATGTCCTTACCTTACATTCTGCTTGAAGTTTTTCATGGCGCTGACGAAATTATCGAACAGATACGTTGAATCGTGCGGACCGGGAGAGGCTTCGGGATGATACTGTACCGAAAATGCCGACATGGTTTTGTGCTCAACCCCCTCAACCGTATTGTCGTTGAGATTGACATGCGACACGACCGTGTCTGTATCCAGGGACTCCGGATCAACCGCAAAACCATGATTCTGCGAGGTGATGTATACCTCCCCCGTATGGTACTGCACCGGCTGATTGCCACCACGGTGACCATATTTAAGCTTGTATGTTTTACCCCCCAGAGCAATGCATAACAACTGATGCCCGAGACAGATGCCGAACAGGGGGACTTTGCCCAGCAGTTGCCGGATTGCATCTTGAGCGTAGTGCAACGGGTCTGGATCGCCGGGACCGTTGCTCAAAAATACTCCGTCAGGGTTCATCTCGAGCACCTCTTGTGCCGGAGTGGTTGCGGGCACCACCGTGACATCGCAACCGCGCTGTACCAGGTGGCGCAGAATATTGCGTTTTATACCAAAATCATACGCTATCACCTTCAGATCTGCCGCTTCGACCACGCGAGGATAACCGTGATCCAGGGTCCAGAGCTTTTGATCCCAGTTGTAGGAGGTATCCGTAGTTACCTCCTGAACAAGATCCCGCCCCACGAGTCCGGGTGACTGACGTGCTTTTTCAACTACCTGTTCGGGATCAGTATCGATACTGGAAATAACCCCCACCTGCGCACCCTTTTCACGGATATGTCGCACCAGAGCACGTGTATCGATGCCCTGAATTCCGACAATATTATTATCCTTGAGGTAGTCATCCAGCGAACGGGTTGCGCGCCAGTTACTCGGCGCCTGACAGCACTCCTTGACTACAAATCCGGCAAGATATGGGCGTCCTGATTCCACATCCTCCTCATTGACTCCACAGTTGCCTATCTGCGGATATGTCATGGTGACTATTTCACCATGGTAGGAGGGATCTGTGAGAATTTCCTGATATCCGCTCATACTCGTGTTGAAGACCACCTCACCGGAAACCTCGCCCCTAGCTCCAATTCCCTCGCCGTGAAAAACCCTGCCATCGGCAAGAGCCAGTATTGCTTTCATATAGTTCTCTACTCCCTGTATTTTAATATTTACGCGTGAATCTCTGCATGAAGTCCGGCACAGAGTTATACCTCGTCGTACATCACTTTTCCATCACGCAGGGTCATCACTGCTTTCCCTTTCATACTCTGGTTCTCAAAAGGGGTATTGAAGGAGCGCGACTTTATGTTTTGCCGCGTAACTTCCCACGTGTGTTCAAGGTTGAAAATTGCAACATCAGCAGCGGCACCTACAGCGAGAGTTCCGCGCGGGATCCCCAGAGCTTTTGCCGCTTTGCAGCTTAAAAGGGCGATCACTTCCTGCAGAGAAAGTATCCCTTCGTCCACCAGGCGCAGTGCAAGGGGGAAAGCGGTTTCCAGCCCTATCATGCCATATGCCGCATAGCTGAATTCCATATTCTTGTCATCGATATGGTGCGGTGCATGGTCAGTGGCAATGGCATCGATAGTACCATCGCGCAGCCCTTCCTTCATCGCCGCAACATCTTCCGAGGTTCGCAGGGGTGGGCCGACCTTGGCGTTTACATCGTAACCACGTACAGCCTGCTCTGTAAGAGTGAAATGATGTGGGGTAACCTCACACGTAACCCTGACTCCACGCTGCTTGGCGGCACGGATCAGTTCCACCGTGCGGCGTGAAGAGATATGACACACATGCAGATGGGCTCCGGTGAGCTCTGCGAGCATGATGTCACGTGCCACACTTGCAGCTTCAGATACCCATGGATTACCTGAGAGGCCGAGTTCGGTGGAGAGAGGTCCTTCGTTCATAACCCCGCCATTTTTAATAGACTCATCTTCGGAGTGGGCAATGATGGGCATATCAAAACCATGCGCATACTCCATGGCATGGCGCAACATTGCCCCATCTTCGACGTTGAGACCGTCATCCGAAAACCCGATACATCCGGCAAGCTTCAAGTCTCCCATCTCTACCAGTGAATCCCCCTTCTGCCCTTTGGTAATACTGCAGATGGGGAACACGTTGGCAAATCCTTCGAGCTGAGCCTTCTGTATTATGTAGCGCGTGATGGCTTTGTTGTCATTGCTCGGATTGGTATTGGGCATACATGCAACTGAAGTGAATCCCCCTGCCACTGCCGCCCGCGTTCCGGAAACGATATCCTCTTTGTACTCATAACCGGGGTCGCGCAGATGGACATGAACATCCACCAGCCCCGGTGTTACTATCAGACCGGTGGCATCAATCACCTGCTCATCAGCTCCCGGCTCAATGTTTTTATCTATCTTCTCAATGCGCCCTGAAGCAATGTGCACATCCAGCACTGCGTCAATATTCTGGGCGGGATCTATAACTCTTCCATTTTTAATCGTCGTTTTCATGGCACCTACCTTTAGATCGCGAAAAATAGCTATATTGCGGCCACAGAATCTTAGTCGTTATCGCTTCCACCTGCGAGGAGGTATAAGAGCGCCATTCTCACCGCTACCCCGTTTTCAACCTGCTCCAGGATGACGTTCTGATTTCCATCGGCAACGTAAGATGAAATCTCCACCCCGCGATTCAATGGCCCAGGGTGCATTACTATGGCATCAGGTTTGGCAAGTTTCATATTTTCGGGATTAAGAGCAAAAAACTGGGCATACTCACGCTTGGTAGGCAGCAATTTACTTCCCCCTTCGCGTTCAAGTTGAATGCGCAGCATCATTACAACGTCTGCATCCCTGATCGCCGCGTTGATGTCGCTGTACACCTCAGCGCCAAGTTCTTCCAGACCCGGAGGAAGCATGGTGGATGGCCCAGCAAGGCGTACCGTGGCACCCATAGTTTTCAGGGCGTAAAGGTTGGAACGTGCCACCCGACTGCGTGCAATGTCGCCGATAATGGCCACCGTCAATCCCTCAAGACTCCCCTTGTGTTCCTTAATAGTCATGAGGTCGAGCAGAGACTGGCTCGGGTGCTCATGGGCGCCGTCTCCGGCATTGATAACAGAGCAGCGTCTGAGGCGATTAGCGAGATAATCAGGGGCGCCGGATGCAGGATGGCGCATTACGATCACATCCGCATCCATGGCTTCGATATTTTTTGCCGTATCCTCCAGAGTCTCCCCTTTGCTGACCGAAGAAGATGATGCGGAGATATTGATGGTATCTGCTGACATCCGCTTTCCGGCAAGCTCGAAAGAAGTGCGGGTACGGGTGCTGTTTTCGTAAAACAGATTAACAATGGTCTTACCCCTCAGGGTAGGAACTTTTTTGATATCGCGCTGGTTGATCTCTTTGAAACTCTGTGCAGTATTCAGAATAAGGTCAATATCTGCGCGCGACAGTACCTTGGTACTGGTGATGTGTTTGTGTGCAAATGCCATAGATGCTCTCCATACGCAGGTAAGGTGTCCCGTATCAGGGTTTAAGCAGTCTTACTTCATGTGCTTCTTCATTGGGATCAAATTCAACTTCTATCTGTTCGAATGTAGAGGTGGGGACATTGCGTCCGACATAGTCGGCGCGGATAGGTAGCTCCCTGTGTCCGCGGTCAATCAGGACCGCAAGTTGAATACTTGCCGGTCTGCCGATATCCATAATTGCATCCATAGCAGCGCGGATGGTACGCCCTGTATACAAAACTTCATCCACCAGAACTACATTGCGACTATCCAGTTTAAAGGGGATCTCCGTTTTGCCTACTGGACGTGGATCGCGCGTACTCCCCACATCATCGCGGTACATGGTGACATCTACTGCACCAATGGGTACTTCAACTTGTTCAATCTCGGCAATCTTCTGCTGGATCATGCGTGCGATATGATCTCCGCCGGTACGAATTCCTACAAGTACCATATTGTCACAGCCTTTGTTTTTTTCGAGGAGCTGATGACTTATGCGGGTTATGGCGCGTCGTATCGCTTCATTGTCCAGGAGCGTTGTGCAGGTTGCAGTCATATGACCTCCATCCAGACTAAGGCTTAACATGAGGATTTATTCGGTAATATTGCCCGGGCAATCATGGGCAAAACACAAAAAAACCCGACTGCAACAACGGCAATCAGGCCTAGGGCGTTCTTCAATAACAGGGGCGGTTTTGAGGTGACGGTGAAAAAATAAACGTCGCCATCCGTCTTAATGGCTGGATATTGAGGCATCAATGCTGCGGATGCAGCTTTATTGAGAAGCTTGAACATGCTTTGCACCCCTTGTCGACCTCTCAGGATCGGCTTAAAAGGATTTTTTATTATCTGATAAGTCAGGATTTCAGACAAACTAGCGCGGCAATATAGATGCGTCAAGTAATTAATCCGCCATCTTTTTACCTTGCCCAACTTGTAGCATAATTCAAATGAACCAAGATTGGCCTTGTACCATTCAGGGACAAATGGCATACAATAAGAAACTATTACCAGATCTACCATCTACCAACGGAGCTAATGGCGCATGCATACCCCCCCCGAAACCACTCCAGTATATGTTAAATGCGAGCGCTGTGGAACGCGGATCCCCGAACAAAGTGCCATTGAAGAAAATGGGCTGCTTTTATGTGGAGAGTGTCTGGTTGCAGATGTAAAACGTGATGTCTCCAGGGCTGAAGCCGAGGCAGAACACCAGCGCCTCGAGCAATGCAGTATAGAACGTGACCAGATACGCAGACAGCAGCGTCGCCGAGCCCTGCTCATTTTATGTGTCTGTGTTACTGGCTTAATCACCGCCCTGGGGGTGAGTCACATACACAGAGCCGAACCGGTACAGACCCGGAGTTTTAAAAGTGTTGAACACCCCGACATGGTAAAATCAATGCTACTCATCGGAATCTACAAATATAAGAGCGAGCACGGTACCCTGCCGGAATCCCTGAAAGACTTGGTACCCAGGTATTTGAGTGCGGAGCTAACCGGAGCATTTAAACTCTTTGACTATACAGTGCTGGAAGATGACAGCTATTTACTTGAGCTGAAAAAAAAGACTGAAACTTTAGAGGAGAACCAGCGGGAAGAAGCCACTCAGGGAGAGAAGCTATGAGGGCGGAACGTAATTCCTGCCATAAAAATGCTCTCCATGGAGGAGAAACTCTCACTTCCGTAGCGGGTTACTCGCTCATTGAGTTGCTGACGGTGATAGCTATTATCGGGATTCTCGCCACCATTGCAATTCCAACCTACCACGGCTATCGCGACAAGGCGCGCATGAGCACAATCTACGCTGCATTGCGCCATGTTAAGTTTTCACAGGAATTATATTTTACCGATCATAGTAGATATTTCGGTTTTGAAGAAGTTCTTCCAGGACCAGGAAACTACAAAATTTTAGATTCAGATGTTGAAATATATATCCCGAATCAGCAAATATGGACGATCACATCCAATATAAATACGGCTGAAGATGATGAGAGCAAGATCATAGCCAATAAATATTCGGTTGTTATTGACACCAACATGGATCGTGACCAGGACGGGAATAATGATCAGTATTTCTACTTCAAAAAGGCCGATGCCGGAGGAGTCACCACTGAGGAATCCGATTCTTTCCCTTTAACTCCCGTTGTCCCCGATTAAGGTTAAAGCACGCTGCAACGCTGCGCGGAAATCCCCAGGCAGACGGCACGGCTTTTTGCGCGTATAGTCATAACTCACCAGTGGGGTACCCCCCTCTGCAGTTATTTCCCCTTCACGTTCAATGCAGTAGCGCAACTCAAAAGATGAACGCTTTATCTCACTTACCCCTACCCAGATTTTGAGCACATCGTTGTGAAACATCTCCGCCTTATATTTCACATGGGCTTCAGGCTGAATCAGACCGCAGCCACCTATATCCATCTCGCTAAACTCACCCAGATCCCTGAGATAGGCGATACGTGCATCCTGAAAGAAGTTGAGCACGGCTGAATTGGCTACATGACCACCATAGTTAATGTCGCTGATATGGACGCAGTAGTCGATGTAAAAATTAAATCCCTTCATATGTAATGTTTCCCTTTTTAAACATCAATGCTGACACTGGGGACAAAACCAACTGGAACGCTGTCCGATCACCTGCTTATGCAATATTTTGCCACACCCGGGGCACGGTTTATTATCGCGTCCGTACACCAGAAGCTGCTGCTGAAAATAGCCGGGCTTGCCGTTGCCATCTACAAAGTCCTGCAATGTAGTTCCACCCGCCTTAATACCTGCCTGGAGTACGGCAACAATGTTGCGCCGCAATTCCTCCCAATCCTGCGTGCCTAGAGTGCCTGCCAAGCGCAGGGGGTGGATACGTGCAAGAAACAACGCCTCGTTGGCATAGATATTCCCCACTCCAACGACCACGCGGCTGTCCATAATGAAGTTTTTTATCGCTCTTTTGCTCCCCTCTCCCTTCTGTGCCAGATATGAGGGAGTGAACTCATCTCCCAGAGGTTCCGGGCCCAGCCGCTCGAGTAAACGATGGGATGGGGCAGAGGAGGGGTGCCACAACACCAGACCGAAACGGCGCGGATCACGATAGCGCAGGATGCCATTATCGAGGACAAAATCGACATGATCGTGGCGCTCCGGCGCTTGGTCTATGGTGACAAACCGCAGTGAACCACTCATTCCGAGGTGGATAAGGACCGTACCCTGCTCTACCTGGAGAAGCAGATATTTGGCCCGCCGGTGCAATGCCTGAATCTTCTGCCCTTGTAAAATACTCCCGAGTTCTGCAGGAATGAGATAGCGCAACTGCTGCTGGCGAATATGCACCGCATCAATGGAATGCCCCGCAAGCAGCGGTTCAAGTCCGGTGCGAATGGTCTCAACTTCGGGTAACTCAGGCATAATTAAAAACAGATCCCTCGCTGTATAATCATTTCACAGCTTATATGTTCAGCAGATAAAGAGCTCAATTCATCTAAAGGAACCTTATATCCACACAAATAACGCCAAGCTCCATTGTCACATCTGAGTTCAGCCACCTCGTAGTATCCGGTTTCAGCTCCATCCGCCAAAGTTATCTGCACCCGGTAGAGTACTCGAGCACTGCTGGACTCGACATATTCTAAGAGGATTGTGCACTCATCAATCTGAGGCGCCACACTTGTCTCGGTACGTGCGTGGGTAAGATATTCATTACAGCTCTTAAAGTTCCGCCGGAAGTTGGAATCCGGGTGGTAGCTGGCATAGATAAATCTGAACTGTGCAGATTCAAGGGCGTCTATCCGCGCCTGAATCAGATCCGCAGGCTTCAGTTCCGAGAGCTGTTTAAGAGTTAAATCCATTTTTACACCTATAATCTGGGATCGAGAATATCGCGCAGTCCCTCTCCCAGGAGATTATACCCAAGCACTGTTACCAGAATAGCCAGACCGGGAAACACCGAGAGCCACCATGCCGTGCCCAGGGTTTGTTTCCCCGCAATGAGCATATTACCCCACGAAGGTGTAGGAGGTTGCACTCCGATTCCCAGAAATGAAAGAGCGCTTTCCGTTAGGATGGCTCCAGCAACACCTAGCGTAGCAGAGACCAACACCGGTGAGATGGCATTGGGGAGTATATGACGCAAAATTATGCGTGCATCTGAAGCACCAAGACCACGTGCCGCCATGACAAAATCACGTTCTCGCAAGGAGAGGAATTCTGCACGTACGAGGCGCGCTACTCCCATCCAGCCGGTGAGGCCTATAATAATCATGATATTCCAGATGGATGGTTCGAGAAATGCAATAACGGCAAGAATCAGAAAAAAGGAGGGGAAACACAGCATCACATCGACAAAACGCATCACAACGCTGTCAACCCAACCACTGTAGTACCCTGCGACAGCTCCAAGGAGAATACCGATAAAAGTGGCTATTCCTACCGCTACAAACCCAACGAGCAGGGATATCCGCGCACCATACGCAATACGCAACAGCACATCGCGCCCCAGATCGTCCGTCCCCAGCCATGCATCGGGGCCGGGGGGCTGTAGCTGACGCGAAATATCCACCGCGCCAGGATCTCCAGGCAACAGTGGCGCACACACGGCCAGAAAAAACATAGCTATGACTACCATAGCACCACTTAGAGCCATCTTATTCAGAGGGCGCCTGCGCATCGTGCTGTGCTCATCAGCATACATGGGCACATCCATTGATCATTGTTGATGCAACAAACGCGGAACCAGCGTATGCGCAGCCTCACACACCACGCCTGTGGCACGTGCGTCTTTTTCACTATAGGATCGTACAGGTGTGGGGTTGGTATATGCCCCAGAGGAATCATGCAGAATATATGGAACCGGATCCATAGAATGGGTTCGCAAATGTAACGGGGTGGGATGATCAGGCATGACAAGAATGCGATACGCTCCCAGATCAGAGATCTGTTCGAGCATCGCTCCTACAATCTTTTCATCAAAGAGTTCGATAGCCTGAATTTTTTCCGCCATATCCCCGCTGTGTCCCGCTTCATCCGGTGCTTCCACGTGGATATACACAAAATCTTTTTTCTGAAGCGCCTGAAGCGCGGCTTCAACCTTGCCTGCATAGTTGGTATCAACATAGCCTGTGGCCCCGGGCACATCTATGGCATTCAAACCTGCGTAGATACCTATGCCCTTGATAAGATCAACCGCAGATACAACACTGCCCTCTATACCGAATTTCTCCTGATATGTCTGCATCTGTGGTGCCTTCCCCTGCCCCCACAGCCAGATAGAATTCGCTACAGACTTACCTTCGCGTGCGCGCATTTCATTGACCGGATGATTTTTTAAAATCATCTGCGCTGAATTGGTAAGGTTGATAAGGATGTCAGCCCCTTCACCGCTGGGCATCTTATCTTCAATATTCTGATTGATAATGTCGTGAGGCGGAGTGCATTTCATCTTATGTTTTCCATTACGCCACACCATAAGATGGCGATACGACACCCCGGAATAGAATTCAATACCATCCCCTCCAAGTTGCTCCTGCAAGGTGGTAACAAGGGAATGGGCTTCATCGGTCTCGATATGCCCTGCAGTAAAATCATACATATACAACTTGCCATAGTTGTGTACGATATCCACCAGATTCAGGCGAAATGCTACATCATCAGGCCCGAGGTCGACCCCCATGCTGGCGGCTTCCAGAGGGGAACGACCACTGTAGCAGGTAGCAGGGTCGTAGCCGAATACACTCAGATTTGCTACATCACTGCCGGGATGAAACCCCTGAGGCACCGTATGAGCCAATCCCACTTCACTGCAGACAGCGAGCTTATCCATATAAGGGGTTCTGGCATATTCAAGTACCGTTTTTCCGTCGAGCTCCTCCATGGGGTCGTCGGCCATTCCGTCACCTAACAAAACAATATACTTCATATATTTCCTCGGTGTTCTCTATGGGTAAGTTTGATAATAATTTAATAATTAATTGCGTGGGTGATAACGATCATGTACCCGCTGCAGATGCTCCCGCGTAACATGCGTATATATCTGCGTGGTGGAAATATCCGCATGTCCGAGCAGCACTTGAACCACCCGCAGATCTGCACCATTTTCAAGCAGATGGGTCGCAAATGAATGGCGCAGAGTGTGGGGAGTCACATTTTTGCCGATTCCGGCCTCCAGGGCCCGGCGCTTAATAATCTTCCAGAAGCCCTGGCGTGTCAACCCCCCGGCAGAGCGATTCAGAAACACATAATTGCTGCGTCGCCCGCGTAGTAGTGCAGGACGCCCATACTCAAGATAGTGCTGCAACACCTCCATCGCTTCTTCGCCAATGGGTACGATGCGTTCTTTATCTCCCTTACCCATGGTTTTGATATACGCACTTGCGGGATGATAATCGTTCAACTGCAAGGATACAAGCTCCGAGACCCGCAGACCACACGCATAGAGAACTTCAAGCATGGCGCGATCGCGCATACCGAGACTCTCTTCACTCGAACATGTCTCCAGCAGGGCCTCCACCTCGGCAATGCTCAACACATGAGGCAGGGTGTGGAGCAATTTGGGGGTTTCAATATCGCCCACGGGGTTTTGTCCAAGCAGGCCTTCATCAAGTGCAAAGGTGTAAAGTCCACGCAGTGCTGCAAGATAGCGCGCGCGGCTGCGAACTCCGAGGCCGGCATTTTTCAGATGGGAGAAAAAGGAACGTACATGTTCACTGTTTACTTCAGCGGGGTGTTTAACCCCGGATTCAGTGCAGAACTCTATATAGCGAAGCAGATCCGCACTATAAGCCACAATGCTGTTATATGCCAATCCCCTCTCAATACTCAGGTAGTCGGTAAACGCATCCAGGAGAGCGTCAAAGGTATTAAATCCCATGTTTACAACTGCTCCAGCATGGCCTGCTTTAAGTCGGCAAGCTTGTCCTCATGCGTCACCTTTTCTCCGAAGATGTCCTGCACGTAAAAGGTATCCCCTGCCTGTTCTCCCTGGGTAGTGATCTTTGCAACTCCGATATACAGGCCCAACTGATTTAGGGTGTAGTTAATGGAGTACAGAAGCCCAACCTTATCTTTGGTGGTGATATCGATAACGGTGTAATCAGCCGAGACATCATTGTTAAACGAAACCAGCGGAGGAACCTCAGGTGTAGCCTTAAGTTCTGCAAACTGAACCGATTTACGCCGCTGTTTTACAAATTCACCCAGATTCCCACGTTCTTGCAAATACCATGTCAGGTCATGCTCTATTTCATCCCAGTCTTCATCGCAACATGAGTCGTGAGATGGGGAATCAACCTGCAGAATATCTACCGCCATGCCGTTGCGCAGGGTGTAAATCTGTGCCTCAAGAATATTAATGCCGTGCCCTGCCATCACCCCGGCAATAGTGGTAAAGAGTCCCGGAACATCAAGAGTAACAATAATGATCTCACTGAATTTAAGCTCCGGGTTGAAGCTAACCTGCATGGAAAGTGGTTTTGACCCTCGATTAAGGATAACCCGAATTTGGGCGGCAAGTTCGCTGGAGTAATGCGCCATCAGGTGTCTGGTACTGAAAAAACGCAGACAGTCGCGGATGCGTTTTTCGGGAAATTCATCCTTTAACTGTGTAACCACGGCACGTTTTCGATTGCGAATCTTCTCTGAACGGCTCTCCTGTTCAAAGTTACCCCGTTCAAGTCTGGTGTAGGTTTTCTCATATAATTCCCGGAGCAGAAATCCCTTCCATTCGGTCCATGAATTGGGGCCTACCGCCTTAATATCCGCAAAGGTTAGGAGATAGAGGATGTTGAGGTTTTCACTCGCCTGCATGGTGTTGGCAAATTGCTCAATCTGGTTCTCGTCGTTGATATCGCGGCGCTGGGATATGTAGGACATCTCCAGATGGTGCGCCACGATAAACTGCAGGCGTTGGCTGCTCTCTTTGGTCAGACGCATGCGGCGTGCAATAGTGGGGATCATTTTTGCCCCCTTTTGCGCATGTTGTCCTCCCTGACCTTTACCGATGTCGTGCAATAGTACCGCTAGAATGAGCAACTCTGGCTTATCGATATCCTGTGCCAGTTTGGTCAACAGTGGTTTCTTTTCCTGATACTCACCCTCCCACAGGCGGCAGATCTCCTTCACGGCAAACAGGGTGTGCATATCCACGGTGTAGATATGATATGCATCGTGCTGGACTCGGCAGTATATGCGCTTGAATTCAGGAATAAAGTAGTTGAGAAACAGCAGATGGTGCATCTGTTCGAGAATTACGTATACATCTTTTTTATAGCGCAGGATATCCAGGAACACTCCGGACATTTTACTTGAGCGCCGCATTCTGTCATTAATGCGGTGCTGATTCTCTCTGATCATGCTCTTCAACGACAGACTCAGCTTTACACCATGGCGCTGACACAGCCAGAAGGTACGCATTATCAGGGTGGGGTCGGACTCAAACAGATCACTTCTAAAGGCGTAAAGCTCTGCGCGCAATACAAAGAAAAAACGATCCAGGTTGCGCCGCTGCATATAGCGTGCATGCCTCAGTTGCGGACGTAGAGACTCTTGTGCCGCGGCAATCATGGTGGATGATAGATGCTCAACTTTGCTTGCTGCAGCGTAGTAATCCTGCATAAATTGCTCTACTGCCAAACCGAATTTATTGGGACGATAACCGAGAAATTCCGCAATTTTTTCCTGCTTATCAAAATGCAGTTGATCGTTTTTGCGCTCCGACAGATAGTGAAGTTCATTGCGAATGCGCCACAGGTAGTCGAGTGAAGCTACAAATTCATTATAACGACGTTCAGAGATAACCCCCTTCATCAGCAACCCGCGCAGATCGCGCACCTTGTAGGTCACTTTGCATATCCACAGGACTGTATGCAGATCGCGCAGCCCACCTTCCCCCTCCTTTATATTGGGTTCGAGTATGTACACCGATGAACCATAGCGCTGCAGACGTTGCGCATTTTCCTCCATTTTTGCTTTGATAAAGGTGCTGGTACTGCGATGCATTAAGGGCTTAAGAACCCGGGTGCAAAACTCATCGTACAAAGTGTCAGATCCACACACAAAGCGTGCATCCAACATGGCGGTATATGCACTCAGATCTTCAGAAGCCATATCCAGACATTCGCGCCGGGTGCGCAGACAGTGTCCAACGCTGTAGCCCAGATCCCAGAGCAGATACAGGATGCGCTCCGATATCTCCCCAAAGTTATCCCTTTCAGACTCAGGAACATAGAACATCAGATCCACATCAGAGAATGGATTCATCTCTGCGCGTCCATATCCACCCAGAGCAAGTATGGCACAGGGATGTGCATCAATATCAACACATGAGAACTCAAACACCTTGGTTACCATAACGTCGGTAAAGGCGGAAAGGCTGGCAACAATCTCCTGCCCGGAAGCGCCTTCTCGATGGGATTGCTTTATCTGTTCCACATAGTGATGGTTATAGGCTTGGGCATAACTTAAAAATTCAGCACGCAGGGCATTAAAATCATCGCCGATATGGCGCTGGATAATAAGCTGCTCCAGTTCGGAAAGGTTAAATACTTTTATGTCATCCATTTAGTTTTCTGCCACCATATTTTGTCCGTGCAGATATTGTTTAACCCCAAGCGCAATGCCTTCCACTGTAGTTTCCTGAAATTCACGATTGAGCAGGAGTTTTGCATCGCTGGAATTGCTGATAAATGCGGCTTCTACAAGGATCGAAGGCATATCCGCACCAAGGAGAACATGAAATGGTCCCTGACGCACACCCAGGTCTCGAATGCTGGAAAAACGCTGTTTAAGTCTGGATATCATAGAGGTCTGTACTTCTGTAGCCAAGCGGCTTGACTCATTAATTTTAGAGTTGGCCATGAGGTCAAAGAGTATGAGTTCCAGATCCCCCACCTCCTGCAGGCTCATATTGTTTTCCCGTGCCGCTACTTCTACGGCTTTATCGTTCTTGGAGAAATTGAGAAAGAATGTTTCTGTACCGCGCACTTTTCTGTTTTCACTTGCGTTGGCATGCACGGAGATAAACACATCAGCACCCACGCGGTTGGCAATGGCGGTGCGCTGCTGCAAAGTAAGATATACATCATCGTTGCGGGTCAGATGTACATCACAATCCAGATGTTTACGTAACACCCTGGCCAGCCTCTTGCTCAGCGCCAAAGTGATATCCTTTTCATATAGATTGTTTGCACCCACCGCGCCAGGGTCTCTACCTCCGTGCCCGGCATCAACCACAATACACAGACGCTTGTTATTAGTTTTGGGCGGCAGAGTAACCATATCCACGTGACTGTCAGCAGCATTGGCAAGCAGTGTATCAACATGATCATCGGCAGCGCGTGGTGCCGTGCGGAGCTCACTGGTAGCAGACTTGAGCTCTGGCGTTGAACTATTAGCAATATCCATCACGATACGGGCCGGGTTGTCGAGGGTGAAGATGTTGTAGTCGGCATTTTCTTTTAAATCACACACCACCCGGGTTGCGCCATTGCTATGCCCGAGACGAATATTCTGCACCACACTGTCGTTGCGCTCGATAGAGTAATGGTCTGCCAGCCCGTCTTCTCCCACAACGCCGGGGATATCCACATATACGCGCGCAGGAGCCCGCAAACTCTCAGCGTTGAAGCGGGCCGGCGCCGTGGTTTCGATCACAACGCGTACACGTTCCGGATCAATGGAATAGCGCACATCCGCCATAACATTATCTGCACCGGTGGTGCTTCGCGGTGTCGTCGTTGCATCTTGCAACCGGGTGCGGGAGTAGCCACTCTGCTTGAGAAGGCGCTCAGCGGCAGCACGCATATCTCCACCAGGATAACGTCCTATAAGGTTAACACAAAGCTGCGCTGCTCTTTGAGGGTCTGCATAGCGTTCGTGGTACAACCGGGCACGTAGAAGCATAGCATCATCGGCAAGACTGCTGCGGGGAAAGTTCTGCTCCAAATGGTTAAACATCGACATTGCTTGATCGATATCTGAGCGCAGGTGTGATATCTCGGAGAGCCTGGTATATGCCTTGCCAAGGAGATAGTACGCTGACGGGGTTTTGGAATGTTGCGGATAATCGCTGACAAAGTCGTGCAGCGGGGTGAGCACTTTATCCCAGTTGTGGCGATACTGCTGCTTGGAGTTTGATTTTATGAGAGTGTAGAAATCGGCACGTGCATTCAGGTAGTCCTGCTGCGGGCCTGCATGCACCGGGACGGCATGCAGAAGAAAAAACATCAGGCTCAGTGCGCCAATGATCAAGACATGCAGGGCGTGACACGACGCAACTCCACGCGCACAGGAACAGGGGGTATCAAGTAAGGAGTCGTTTGAGTTCATCCAGAACATTCATCGCTTCCAGAGGGGTAATCCGGTTAATGTCCACACTGTCCAGACGCGCACGCACCCGGTTATCAGCATCATCAAACAGATGCTGTGGCTGACCGGAGTCATTTTTTTGACTTCTTTGTACTCCTGTGTCAGCAACACCATTCTCCTGCTCAAGGGTATGGAGGACCTCGTTGGCCCTGACTATCACAGACTCAGGCAGTCCGGCGAGTCGTGCCACCTGAATACCGTAGGAGTGGCTTGCACCGCCGGGGACAATTTTGCGCAGAAAGACGATTTTATCCTTCCACTGACGTACCTCGACATTGTAGTTGAGGATGCGCGCATGGATATCGGCCAGTGCGGTCAACTCATGATAATGGGTAGCAAAGAGTGTACGTGCCGCCACTGCAGGATTATTATGCAAGAATTCTGCCACTGCCCAGGCGATACTGATACCGTCAAAGGTTGAAGTACCGCGCCCTATTTCATCCAGCACAATCAGGCTGCGCGGGGTGGCATGATTGAGAATATTCGCTGTTTCACTCATCTCCACCATAAAGGTTGATTGTCCGTGCGCCAGGTTGTCGCTGGCGCCGACACGAGTGAATATCTGATCCACCACCCCGATTCTGGCCTCTTCGGCGGGAACAAAGGAGCCCGTCTGTGCCAGTAAGACGATCAGAGCCACCTGACGCATGAATGTCGATTTTCCCGCCATGTTTGGACCGGTGATGAGAATGATCTGTTCATTTTCGGTATTCAACTTCACATCGTTGGGAACAAAACTCTCGCCCGAAGTCATGGTTTCCACCACCGGATGACGCCCCTGAATGATATCGAGGCCGGTACCATCATCCATTTGCGGGCAACAGTAGTTGCGCTCATGTGCAAGGTCAGCAAAGCCGAGCAGGACATCCAGAGCGGCTAGCGCTTCCGCTGTCTCCTGGATTCTCCCCCCCTGCTTGATGACATATGCACGCAGACGCTGAAAGATTTCGTACTCGAGTGCAGTCAGACGTTCCTGGGCGCCAAGCACTTTGTCTTCATGTTCTTTAAGTTCCGGCGTGAAGTAGCGTTCCGAGTTAGCCAGTGTCTGTTTGCGCTCGTAGTGATCCGGCACTTTGGCGAGCTGGGTTTTGGGGACATCGATAAAGTAGCCGAACACCCGGTTATAACGCACCTTCAAAGTGTTGATCCCGGTTATTTCACGCTCCTGCATCTCCAGGCGCGCAATCCATCCCTTTCCTTCACGGCTGATGGTACGCAACTCATCCAGATCAGCATCATATCCGTCGCAAATCAGCCCGCCTTCGCGCACGCTTACTGGAGGTTCGTCAGCCAAGGCATTATCAAGGAGTGCAACGACATCTTCAAGAGGATCAATGGAAGCGCAGAATTTTCTCGCGAGTTCAGATTCAAATTGTGACAGATGTTCGAGAATGGGGGGAATATTCTGTAATGACACAAGGACGGCGCGCAGATCTCTGGCGTTGGCACTTCCCATGGAGATTCGTGTATTCAATCGCTCCAGATCATGCACCTGTTTCAAGGCTGCATGCATATCCGCTCGCAACATGGGATAGCTGATGGCCTCTGCAACCATCTGGTGGCGGCGTTGGATTTCATGGGTATGTACCAGAGGCATGGTAAGCCATAGGCGCAGAGTGCGACTCCCCATAGATGTTGCAGTGCGGTCAATCGCACCGAGTAGGGAGCCCGAGCGCTTGCCATCGCGCATGGAGGCGGTTATCTCCAGATTACGCCGTGAATCCGGATCGATAACCATGGTATCGTTAACATGGTAAGTTTTTAACGGTCGGATATGCCCTACAGAACCACACTGGGTCTCTTCCACATAAAACAGGGCCGCCCCTGCGGCACTGACAGCAGCCAGCTGATCGGCACACCCGAACACTCCGAGGTGCTCGGTATCAAAGAAACGCATCAGACGCTGTGCGGCGTCATCCGATGCAAACACTCCATCCGGGAGTGAATCGAGTTGCACGTGCTCAAAAAACTGCGCAAACTCGCTCTGGAGTGATTCCAAATGCGCCGCAGAAACGAGAATTTCACGCGGTGCAATAGAGCAGAGTTCGCGGCGCACCTCTTCGAGAGTAGTCACAGAGGTTACGCGAAAATGCCCAGTGGAAATATCCAGAGACGCAACACCATAACCATCCTCTCCCGTAGCCACAACCACAAAGAAATTGTGCGCATCCGCTTCGAGTAACTCCTGCTCAATAGCTGTTCCAGGTGTGACTACGCGCACCACTTCTCGCTTCACGAGCCCCTTGACTACGCGAGGGTCTTCCACCTGCTCACAGATAGCAACCTTGTACCCAGCCCCAACCAGTTTTGCCAGATAAGGCTGGGTGCTGTGGTAGGGAATACCGCACAGGGGGATTTCATCATCCGCACCCTTGTTACGACTCGTAAGCGCAATGTCCAGAATACGTGCGGCGACAACCGCATCATCCATGAACATCTCGTAGAAGTCACCGAGACGGAAAAACAGAATTGCGTCCGGATAGCGCTCCTTGATCTCCAGATACTGTCGCATCATCGGAGTTTGTGTTGCCATATAAAATCACTTTATTGCAGCGAAAATTAATATTGAGCCCTATTCTATAGGACGGCCGATTCTACCCCAACGCGGCCTATGGGTCTCACTGTCCCACGACCAGTATTTGATAAAGGCCTGCCCCTTGATCTTTTCCTCACTCACGAAACCCCAGAAACGGCTATCGTAGGAGCGATCACGGTTATCCCCCATGACAAAATAGTGTCCATCGGGAACCGTTATTGCTGGCATGAAATCGCGGCGATCCTGCGGAGCAGGCATTGTCCCGGGATAGATGATGCCCGGCTCTTTATGAACTTCCTGCTCCAGTGCATACCGTTTGCCATTCACATACACACTTTTATCGCGGATTTCTACCCGATCTCCAGGCACACCGACGATGCGTTTGATAAAATCGCGGCGCTTCCACCAGCTCTTATCCGCATCTTCGGGGAACTCAAACACCACGATGTCACCGCGTTCCGGTTCATCAAACTCGAGGATCTCGATATCCGTAAAAGGTATTCGGGTGCCATAAATAAACTTACTCACCAGCAAATGGTCACCAATCAACAGGGTGTCTTCCATGGAACCAGAAGGAATTTTATACGCCTGGACAATAAACGCGCGAATAATCAAGGCGAGGATAGCCGCAACCACCAGGGCTTCGGAATATTCACGATACCATGGTTTTTTAGAAGAATTTTTCTCTTTATTCTTAAATATTTTCTTCATCTTGTTAATCTTTTGCCTTAAGTATGGAAAGGAATGCTTCCTGAGGCAATTCAACGTTACCAACCTGCTTCATGCGTTTCTTGCCCTCCTTCTGCTTTTCGAGCAGTTTGCGCTTGCGCGAAATATCTCCTCCGTAACATTTAGCCGTAACATCCTTGCGCAGCGCCTTCACAGTTTCACGTGCAATGATCTTTCCTCCTATGGCAGCCTGAATGGCAACCACATACTGCTGACGCGGAATGAACTCCTTCATTTTTGACACCAGTTCTCGTCCGCGTGCCTGCGCTTTATCCCGATGCACGATCAGAGATAGTGCATCCACGCTTTCGCCGTTAATAAGCACATTCATGCGCACCAGATGACTTGGACGGTAATCCAGATGTTCATAGTCCAGAGATGCGTATCCCTTGGAAAGCGACATCAGGCGATCGTAAAAATCGAGAACTATCTCGTTCAAAGGAAGTTCATACACAATCATAACCCGCGTTGCTGTGAGATAGCGGATCTCGCGCTGTATGCCGCGCTTTTCTTCACACAGACTCAATACCGGGCCCACAAATTCATTCGGCACATGGATTGATGCCAGGATAAACGGCTCTTCTATAGTATCTATATCCTGCACCTCGGGCAGTTTGTAAGCACTATCGACATTGATTACCTGTTGTTTAACCGTGGTAACATGATATACGACTGTGGGCACAGTGGTTATCAGATCAATCCCGAACTCACGCTCAAGACGTTCCTGGACAATCTCAAGATGAAGCAGTCCTAAAAACCCGCAGCGGAAACCAAACCCCAGGGCGGCGGAATTCTCCGGTTCAAAGGTGATGGATGAATCATTAAGTTGCAACTTCTCCAGCGCATCGCGCAACAATTCATAGTCACTTGTATCAATTGGGTACAAGCCGGAAAAGACCATGGGCTTTACTTCTTTGAATCCTGGCAATGCCTTATCTGCAGGACGATGCAAATGGGTGATGGTATCCCCGACTTTGGCATCTTTTACCACCTTGATGCCGGCAATCATGAACCCGACCTCGCCTGCCCTGAGGCTGTCACATTCTAAAGGATATGGGGTGAATACCCCGAGTTGCAATACTTCATAGCTGCGCCGGTTAGCCATAAACTGGATTTTATCCCCCTTTTTCAAGGTTCCGTCCTTTATGCGCACCAGCACAATCACCCCCTGATACTGGTCGTACCATGAGTCAAACAGCAATGCCTTCAATGGAGCATCGGGGTCTCCCTCTGGGGGCGGCACCTTCTGTACAATGGATTCAAGGATTTCGTGAATCCCGATTCCTTCCTTGGCGCTGGCTTCAATGGCATCTGCTGCTTCGAGGCCGATGATATCCTCAATCTCTTCTTTTACTCGATCCGGTTCAGATCCCGGCAGGTCAATTTTGTTAAGTACCGGGAATATTTCCAGATCCGCATCCAGCGCCAGGTACACATTCGCCAGGGTCTGAGCTTCCACCCCTTGAGATGCGTCCACAACCAGCAAAGCCCCCTCACACGCCATAAGGGAGCGGCTCACCTCGTAGCTGAAATCCACATGCCCCGGAGTGTCGATAAGGTTGAGGATGTACTCCTCACCGTCATCTGCTTTATATTTCAGACACGCAGCCTGCGCCTTGATGGTGATGCCCCGTTCACGCTCCAGATCCATCTTGTCGAGGAACTGCTCGGTTTTCTTGCGTTCGTGAAGGGCTCCAGTGGTTTCAAGCAGGCAGTCTGCCAGGGTTGATTTACCGTGATCGATATGCGCTATGATGGAAAAGTTACGAATGTTCTGCTGTTTCATAATCTCCTGCACTTATTGGATTTGCCAGTTGCCTGTACAATATCTACCCACGTCGCAGCAACCGGCTTTCTGAACTCAGTAACACAGGGCACTAAGTCGGCGGGCATTGAACCGGATGTAAGACTAGTCAGATTCAATTTCTTTGTAAAGAAATAATACTAAGCATTCTACTGCGGGATGCCGATAAGTGTGGTCAGGAGGGGGGGGGCACAGCAGATCGTGCTCTAATGTAAGTTTTTCATAAGCCCCTAAGTAAACACATCATTTAATCATTTGATTTATTATCGGGTATTTATTTCATGCATTCTCCCAATACCACATCCCAAAACCGATTCAGTCATCAACTGCGTTACCCTTCAGCATTGCGCCAGTGGCTTGAAGATCTACTTTCAATCACCCTCATTGTGATTGTAGTGAGTTCATTGGTTTTAGCTACCACCCTGTATCTGGATAGTACCAAACCGGGATCTGAGTCCGCGCACATAACCAGAGATGAAGGTGGCACTGTTCCGGCCATCTATAAGCGCCATGCTCAAAAGCACTCCATCGATATCTAAGCGTGGGAGGCGAATTCCTCTAAATCTTATTTGGTCAGACGATTGGCGCTTGAATAGTAACATGCTTCAGTGCTACACATCTGGCATGTATAAACCTGATGCCGACATAAAATTTGCCGATTTTCGTATATTGCGAATCAACTTCGGGCTCAACAAAGAGTTCGATGCTTCAAACCAGCATACAGAGGTGCATACCGAGTTTAAAATTCACCATGAACTGCACGGCACCACGCTCAAGGTGTATTTGGGAATAAAATTCAGAGACGATGCGGAGCACAAAACCCCGTTCATGCTCAACATCGAAGGTGCTGCAACATTCAAGTTACAATATCCTCCCTCATCAAACGAGATTCAACCCCTGGTAAAACAGTATTGCGCCGCAGCCATGTTCCCTTATCTGCGCGAAACCATCGCCGATATCACACGACGCGCCGGGTTTCCCCCACTCCACATCCCCCAAGTGGACTTTACCCGTGCCTTTGATCAGGACTCCGACTCCGGGCCGCTCCCGTCCCACTCCCTGCACTGAATAAAACCGCCATCAATGTGGAATGTGTGTAGTGTTTTTTTTTGCCTTGGACGGGCAAAAGTGGCATAATTCCGCTTTTGTGTAAAAGTGTATTTAACCCCTGCCTGTAATTGAGTTGCACAAAAATACTTCAATCCAATTGCACGCATACAGCACCTAGATTGCGCATACCGATGTGAATCTTAACTAATCTTTTGTATATTTTATTTATATTGAGGAGTTATGCACAACACACCTACATTTTCATATACAACTTCCCTGTACGCAGGACATACTGTTGATTCCTGCCCCATTGGTACCTGGGTTGGATCTGAACCAGATAATATCAGATCCTTATCTCTGCCTGCGGCACTGATGCAGGTTAACAATCCGGTCTATTTGTGTAGAGATCCATATGCCAACTACCATGTTCACACCACTGGGCGCGCCATTCTTGGAGAGCCCGGTGGCGCTGATCAAAAAACTGCAGACTCCTCTCAGGATTTGCTCGCATATGCCTCTCCCCTGCCCTTGTATGCATGTGGTGATACCGCTTTTCTCGCGGCGCACAAGATGCACTACCCCGTTATCGCCGGCTCTATGGCAAAAGGGATCAGTTCCCCTGCGATGGTTAAAGCGATGGGGGAAGCGGGGATGCTCGGATTTCTCGGCAGTGCCGGTCTCGATGTGGATACAGTTGAAGCACAACTACTCCAGCTGCAGCGCGACCTTGATCCTTATGGATATGCATATGGCTGTAACCTGATCCACAGCCCCAATGAACCCAAGCTGGAACAAAAGCTGGTGGACATGTATGTGCGTATCGGCTTAAATCTGATTGAAGCTTCTGCCTTTCTTCAGATTACTGCGCCTCTGGTTGAATACCGCCTGCATGACATCCATCGTAACGCAGACGGTCATATCGTTACCCCCAACAAGATTATTGCCAAGATTTCGCGTGAAGAGATTGCGACCCTTTTTCTCTCGCCTCCGCCGGAGAAAATAATCAAACAGCTGCAGACCCAGGGCAAAATCACTACGGAGCAGGCGGAGTTGGCCAAACAGATTCCCATGGCTGAAGATATCACTGCTGAAGCGGATTCCGGTGGGCATACCGATAACCGCCCCGCCATGACGCTCCTTCCCACTATTGTCGCCCTGCGCAACACCCTGCAGCAGCAGTACCAATATCAGGCTCCCCCACGTGTAGGGCTGGGTGGCGGTATTGCCACCCCTTATGCCGCTGCAGGTGCCTTTTCCATGGGGGCCGCCTACATCGTTACCGGCAGTGTTAACCAGGCATGTGTAGAAGCCGGAACCTGTGATGCAGTAAAGCAGATGCTTGCCGAAGCCCAACAGGCCGACATCGCTATGGCTCCCGCCGCAGATATGTTCGAAATGGGGGTGGATGTTCAGGTGTTGAAGCGTGGCACCATGTTCTCCATGCGCGCAGCGTCTTTGTACGAGCTGTACCGTAAGCACTCCAGTATTGAGGATATTCCCGAAGCCGAACGAGCCAAACTTGAAAAAACCATTTTCAAAGCCAGCCTTGATGAGATATGGGAGAACACCCGAGCCTTCTTTGCGCATCGCGATCCGCGCGAAATTGAACGCGCCGATAGAGACCCAAAGCACAAAATGGCCCTCATCTTCCGCTCCTATCTAGGCCAGGCAACCCACTGGGCCATTGACGGGGAACCACAGCGCCGTATCGACTATCAGATCTGGTGCGGACCAGCACTTCCTGCTTTCAATGCCTGGACCAAAGAGACCTTCCTGCAGCAGCCTGAACAACGCAGGGTTGTGGATGTAAACCTGAACCTCCTTTTGGGAGCGGCAATATGGATGCGCGCCACCATGCTTGGACAGGCGCGCGCCCTCTACGAATGCGCTCACCCCGAAGAAGCACTGCTTCTCTACCCACTTAACCGTGAACAGATTGAAACATGCTTACAGGCATAGATGATTTTTATATACAGGGAAAAGGCATGAACACAAAAAAAGATTCCAACTCCACTATTCCATCTATTCCCCTGGCCGTTGTGGGTATCGGGAGCCTATTCCCCAAGGCTGCCAACAAATCCACGTTCTGGGCCAACATCAAGAACAAGGTAGATGCGATTACTGATGTCCCAGAAACCCACTGGCGCATTTCCGACCACTACGATCTAGATCCCAAACGTGCTGATCACACCTATGGCAAACGGGGCGGTTTTCTTGATGCAGTGGATTTCAACCCGCTGGAGTTCAATATTCAACCGAATATCCTCGAAGCGATCGATACCTCCCAGCTTCTCGGCCTCATTGCCGCGCGCGAGGCCCTGCGCGATGCCGGTTACGATCCAGCCGGGGAATTTGCGCGCGAGCGGGTGAGTGTTCTCCTCGGGGTAACCGGCGCCCTGGAGATGGTAATTCCTCTGGGAGCGAGACTCGGCTACCCCATCTGGAAAAAGGCTCTGCTCGACTCAGGAGTGCCCACGGATGTAGCGGATGAAGTGGTAGAACGTATCAGTTCCGCATATGTTCCTTGGCAGGAAAATTCCTTTCCCGGTCTCCTCGGCAATGTAGTCGCAGGACGGATTAGCAAACAGTTCAATCTCGGGGGAAGCAACAGTGTCGTGGACGCGGCATGTGGCAGCTCCCTGAGTGCGGTACACATGGCAGCTATGGAGTTGGCGTGCGGACACGCGGATATGGTTATTACCGGTGGAATTGACACCTTCAACGACATCTTCATGTATACCTGCTTCAGCAAAACCCCGGCACTCTCACCCACTAACCGTGTATGTCCGTTTGACGAATCCAGCGACGGCACCCTCATCGGAGAAGGCCTGGGACTGATTACCCTGAAACGCCTGGAAGATGCCGAACGCGACGGGGACCATATCTATGCGGTAATCAAAAGTGTTGGCAGCGGTAGTGACGGCAAAGGGGGCGCAATATACGAACCCAGCGTCAGAGGGCAGGTGCGCACCCTACGCAATGCCCAGAAACTTGCCGGGATTGAGCCGCACGATATCGGTCTCATCGAAGCCCACGGCACTGGCACCAAGGTAGGTGATGCCACAGAAATAAAGGCATTGCGCGAGGTGTTTGGCGAAAGTGACGGTACCCCGTGGTGTGCTCTGGGCTCGGTTAAATCTCAGATCGGACACGCCAAAGCCGCCGCCGGTGCTGCAGGACTGATCAAGACCATACTTGCTCTGCACACCAAGACTCTCCCCCCCACCATCAATGTGGAAAAGCCTCAGGATGTTATCACCGCCGGGAATACCCCTTTTTATGTGAATACCGAGACACGCCCATGGGTAGCTTCGAGCGATAAACCACGCCGCGCCGGAGTGAGTGCATTTGGTTTCGGCGGCAGCAATTTCCACTGCATCCTGGAAGAATACCGCCATCAGAAGCGTTTCTGCGACTGGGATGGAGCCCCACAGATTCTGGCGTGGAGTGCGCCTGGCGCTGCAGAACTTAAAACCGCTATCGAACACAGCATGGCGCAATTACCCCAAGAGCCGGGAACCGAAGATATCCGTCAGTTCGGTGCCACCACCCGCGCTGCATTTGATCCGGGTGAGGCTCAGCGCCTGTGCTGCTGCATTGATGATCCCGCCCGCACCCATGAAATTCTATTACAGGCCCTTACCCTGGTAGAGGGTGACAAAGAGCACGCCTTTACTCCTGGCGGCATCTACTACAGCGCTACATCCCCAGTTGCTGCAACAGATGCCAAAACTGGGGTATTGTTTCCTGGCCAGGGAGCACAGTATCCTCATATGTTGCGTGATCTGGCGTGTCACGCACCGGAAATGCTTGAAGAGCTCGAACTCGCAGATGCCACCCTGCACCTTGAGGAGAAGAAAAAACTCAGCAACCTCATCTACCCGCACAGTATCTTCAACAAAGCGGAAGAAGATGCTGCAACACAGAATCTTCAGGCTACACAGCATGCTCAACCCTCCATTGGCGCGGTAAGCTTCGGTGCATGGCGCTATCTGCAGCGCTACGGTCTCAAGGCAAAAGCTTTTGCCGGACACAGTTACGGAGAACTGACGGCCCTGTGCGCCGCCCACTCCTACATGCCGACTGATCTGTATCAACTCTCCCATCTGCGTGGCAGCCTGATGCGCGGTGATGGGAGTGACAAAGGCACCATGCTCGCCGTATCTGCGCCTCTGGAGAAAATTGAAAAACTGATCGTGCAAGAGGATCTGGATCTGATTATTGCGAATAAGAATACTCCGCAACAAGGGGTCCTCTCTGGGGCACGCAGCGAAATCGAACGTGCTGCCAAAGCGTGTAAAAAAGCAGGTATGCGCTGCATTCCCCTTGATGTTGCAGCGGCATTCCACAGCTCTCTGGTGGCTAATGCCTCTGTACCGTTCCGCACCGAACTGGACCGCATCGAGATACGCACTCCGGAAACACACGTATATGCCAACAAGAGCGGTGCTCTTTACCCCTCTAAGTCAGATGAAATACGCACCCTGCTGGCGGAACAAATAGCGAGTCCAGTGGAGTTCGTGCGCCAGATCGAGCAGATGCATGCTGACGGCATAACGACTTTTGTCGAGATTGGTCCTGGAGCACGCCTCTCCGGGATGGTAAAAAAGATCCTGCCGCAGGATGTGCATATCGTTACTCTCGATGCCTCCAATGGCAAACGCAACGGCATGAGTGATGTGGCGCGCTGTCTTGCGCAGCTTGCAGCTCTGGGGCTTCCCCTTAAGTTAAAACGTTGGGATGAAGATTTCGCGCATGCCTGCCTGGAGAATCCGCAACAGGAAGACAAGAAACCACGCATGAGTATAAAAATTTGCGGCGCAAACTACGTCAAAGAACGTGATCCTATTCCTCCCAGCACTAGAACCCTGGTAGACGAAGGGAAGTTTGCGGCGGCTGAAGGCGGAATTCAGACAGATCACTCACGTACCGAATCAGCCAGACCTGCGCATGAGCAACACGTGCAAAAATACCACAGCAATCCTGTTACACCACCAACTTCCGGTGCGACAGAAAAAATCTCTGCAAGTACGTCTGCATCCCTGCAGACGTTGCGCTCACAGATGAGTATCCTGCAGAAAATGCAGGAGGATACTGCACGCCTGCACGAACAGTTCCTCGCCGGTCAGAATCAGGCACTGCAGAGTATGCGGAATCTCATGGGACAGCCACAAGACCCAGCACAAAAGCATATGCCTTCCCAGGGTTCGGAATATGCGCATTCGCCCGCTTCCTCAGCGCCAGTTAAAACCTCTGATGCTGAAACAACCGCACTGCAACAGAACGCGGATACACAAGCGCAACATGCAGACCAAGGCCCCGATGTCGCTGCAGAACTGCTCAATATCGTAGCGGAAAAAACCGGCTATCCGACCGAGATGCTGGAACTGGATATGAGCCTCGATGCCGACCTGGGAATCGACTCCATTAAGCGGGTGGAGATCCTCTCGGCAGTGCAGGAGCAACTTCCCCATCTGCCGAGTGTAGAGCCGCAGCAGCTTTCAGCACTGCAGACCCTGCGCCAGATTGTCGAAACCCTCAACAGTGCCGCTGCTGAAGCTGCCCCACCGCAAGGCACCAGCAACAGCTCTCATGGCAGTGTTCCAGACATGGATGTGGCAGCTGAGCTGATAAGCATCGTAGCGGAAAAAACCGGCTATCCGACCGAGATGCTGGAACTGGATATGAGCCTCGATGCCGACCTGGGAATCGACTCCATTAAACGCGTGGAGATCCTCTCGGCGGTGCAGGAGCAACTTCCCCATCTGCCGAGTGTAGAGCCGCAGCAGCTTTCAGCACTGCAGACCCTGCGCCAGATTGTCGAAACCCTTGAAGATCAGGCATCCACGTCTGTAACGGTAACCCTGAGTGAAGAATCCGGAAGTATAGATGCTGCCAGACCAGAAAGATCTACGTCCGATCGCCCTGGCATTCAGCGCCGGATAATCCGTCCAGGTGTGCTAGAGCAACCGCGCAGCACATTGCGGATAAAAGATCCGATCTGGATCGTGGATGATGCCTCTCCTTTGAGTGAAAGCGTTGCTCGGAGCCTGGAACACAAGGGATACAAAACCAAAATTATCAGCCCCACTGCAACCGAAGTGCCACAGCGTTTAGGTGGACTGTTGATCCTGGCTCCAGCCATGGGAACCGACAGTAACTTTCTACGCGATGCTTTTACCCTGTTACAACGCTGTGCATCAGCGCTGCATGCTGCCGCAGCTGATGCTGAGGCGATATTTTTCACCCTCTCGCGTCTGGATGGAAGCTTCGCCTTTACGCCGGGCTCCCCACTACAGGATCCCATCTCCGGCGGATTGGCTGGATTGAGTAAAACTGCAGCACACGAATGGTCTGATATCATCTGCCGTGCGTTGGATCTAGACCCACTCATGCCGCTGGAAGAGCAGGTGGAGCAGGTGGTGTACGAACTCAGCCACGGGGGTCCCACTGAAGTAGCAATAAGCAGTACTGGAATCACCACTCCCAGACTCGAAGATGCGCACCTGCCCTCTGAAACCGCCCACATGAACCTGAGCAGCGGTGATGTGGTCATTATCAGCGGTGGAGGCCGGGGGGTAACGGCAGAGGTTGCTCTGCAACTGGCGCAGGCAGCGCAACCTACCCTGTTATTACTTGGACGCAGTCCGCTTCCGGAGATGGAGGAACCCTGGCTCCAGAGCGCCACCAATGATGCAGAGATAAAACAAGCGCTGCTTAAGCACGCTACGACTAAGATGAGCCCGAAGGAGATTAGTGCGCAATGTAACGCCATCTTGAATCAGCGCGAACTGCGCAGAAACATTGCACGCCTGGAAGAAGCCGGGGCGCAAGTGATTTATCAGGCTCTGGATATCCGCGATGCAGATGCAGTAAACGCCGCAGTTGCACAGGCCCGCGAACACGGCCCCATCCGTGGAATTATCCATGGTGCCGGAGTGCTGGCAGATAAGAGCATAGAGGATAAAACTGCGCAGCAGTTTGACCTGGTCTACTCCACCAAAATTGCGGGGCTGCAGTCAATGCTGCAAGCGACCGTCGATGACAGCCTGGATTTCATCGCCCTGTTCTCCTCCTCCACCGGACGCTTCGGACGCAGCGGACAGATTGACTACGCAGTGGCGAACGAAGTGCTAAACAAGACCGCTCAAGCTCTGGCACGGCAGCACGATGATTGTCGTGTTCTGGCCCTGAACTGGGGACCATGGAATGGGGGTATGGTCAATACGGGGCTGAAGAAACTCTTTGCAAGCGAGGGGATTGAGGTTATCGATCTTGAGGCAGGGTCACGTTATCTATTGCAGGAACTTGCTGCTAAAAGTTCAGATGTGGAACTGGTTATTCTCGGTTCTCACGCTGATACACCTGCGAAACAGCAACCACAGGCTTCCACCACCCAACTACCCGACAGTGTACTGAAGATGCCGGTGAGTTGCAGACACATCCCCGCATTACGTGATCACGTACTCAACGCGCACGCGGTGGTTCCTATGGCACTCAGTGCCGAATGGCTTGCCCTCGGGGCGATGCACAACTTCCCAGGCATGACTTTCTCTGGCTTCGATCATCTGCGAATCTACCGCGGCATTACCCTGGATAAGGATACCGAGCAGCAGATAGAGCTGCGCTGCGGGCAGATAGAACCTGATCAAGCAGAAGCTGGTACCTACAGAGTACCAATGCAAGTGTGTGACGCTGCATCTTGGCATATATTCAGCAGCGCCGAGATTATCCTGGCCGACGCCCTTTCGGAGGAGCGCCCCTCTGCGCTATCTCTTGATGTACCAGAAAGTGCACAGGAGGATCAAAGCTCCATCTATGCTGATGCCCGTCTGTTTCACGGCCCTGCATTTCAAGGTCTGAAACAGGTTCTAGGACTGGATGAGACCGGGATTAAAGCTATGGCATATAATGCGAGCACACCTGCAGATTGGATGGCATCCCCCTTGCGGCATACTTGGCTGAGTGCTCCACTGCTGCTGGACTGCAGTTTTCAGCTTATGATTCTGTGGTGTAACGCGGTAAAACAAAAGGGTTCATTGCCCAGCTATATCCGACGCTATCGTCAACATGTGGAAAGCGTGGCGGCATCCTCTGTGGAGATCCGCTGCCGCATTAACACCTTCAGCGAATCTATGGTTGGGGCGGATATCGATTTCATCCAGCCAGATGACAACAAGGTCATCGCACGTCTTGAAGGTTATGAATGCACCATGGCAGATAATCTTGACACAGCCTTCGCGCGCAACATTCTAGAGTAATACGGAGATAATATGGATATTCAACTGGAATGTCTGCCCTGTTTTGTCAAACAGACCTTGAGTGTCCTCTCTATGGTTAATGCGGATGATGCCACGCGTGAACGCATCATGCGCGAGGTTCTGGCCGAATTGAGCACCATCGATTTCAAGCAGCCTCCTCCGGAACAGGCTCAAAAGATTCATGCCCTGATTCGTGACCTGTGCGCCAACGACGATCCATATGCCGCACAGAAACATGCGGATATGGAGCTGGCTCTGGAGCTATCTGCTCTGATTGAGCCGGAAGTGGATAGCGCACCGGATCCATTCTATGCCGCGTTGCAGATGGCCATAGCGGGCAACAATCTCGACCACGGAGTGTATCACGACTTGAGTTATGCTGAGGCGAGAGCATTTCTCGAACAAGGGCTGCACACCGAAATAAAAGGCGATCTAAAATATTTTCGCGCCCGGATCGAAAGTGCAGAAACCATTCTGTTTCTCGGGGATAACGCAGGCGAGATTGTATTTGACCGTTTTCTCCTGCTCCAGATGCAACATAAAGAGGTTGTTTATGCGGTGCGTGGAAGTGCTATCATCAATGATGCGCTCCTGTCCGATGCACAGCAGGCGGGAATTGACAAATTGGTCGGCACTCTCATGACTAATGGCGATAATGCTCCCGGCACGGTTCTGCATCGCTGTTCTTTCGAATTCAGACGTATATTTGATACAGCAGATCTTATCATTGCCAAGGGACAGGGCAATTATGAAACCCTGAGCGACCATCCTGCAAATATCTTCTTTTTGCTCAAAGCTAAATGCCCGGTGGTTGCGAGGCATATCGGGTGCGACCTGGGCGATGCCCTTCTCCACCGGCGCAATGAGACCTGCAAAGCATAAACATTAACCGCGAGCAGAATACGAGGAGTGTCATGTCCAGTACCTACGGTACATTGTTCAAGATATCTACATTTGGCGAATCACACTGTCCCGGTGTGGGTGCTGTAGTGGATGGTGTTCCACCCCGACTGCATATTGATCAGGCGCAGATTCAGGCCCAACTCGACCGGCGTCGACCGGGCCAGAGCAAGCTTGGTACCCAGCGCAATGAAACGGATCAGGTACAGATTCTCTCCGGGGTGGAAAACGGCATGTCGCTCGGAACCCCTATCGCCTTACTGGTGGCAAACAAGGACCAGCGCCCGGGAGATTACAGCGAAATGCGCAATATTCCGCGCCCTTCCCACGCTGACTTCACCTATAACATGAAGTATGGCATCAATGCCTCAAGCGGTGGGGGGCGAGCAAGTGCGCGCGAAACCATCGCCCGGGTTGCAAGTGGCGCAGTAGCGGAAATTTTTTTACATTCGAAGTACAACGTGGAGATCGTCGCGTGGGTGAGTTCAGTGGGGGAAGTTGATGCCCCTGGAGTGGATATGCATCACATCTCGCGCTCTGAGGTGGATGCGCACGAGGTTCGCTGCCCGGATGCTGCCAGCGCGGTGCGTATGGTGGAACAGATTGAACATGCCAAAAGCGATAAAGATTCCATCGGCGGCGTCATCACCTGTGTGTGTCGCAATCTTCCTGCGGGCTGGGGCGAGCCGGCATTTAATCGCCTCGAGGCGGCATTAGCTCAGGCGATGCTGTCTATCCCGGCGACAAAGGGGTTCGAAATCGGTTCAGGCTTTGTCGGATCCCGTCAGCGTGGTTCCATTCATAATGATCCATTTGTAGAAAAAGATGGCCGCCTCGGAACCGTAACCAATAACAGCGGTGGAGTTCAGGGGGGGATTTCCAACGGCGAACCGGTATACTTCCGTGTCGGTTTCAAACCTACCGCCACCATCGGCCACGAACAGCAAAGCGTCAATTACGCCGGTGAAGAGGTCACCCTAGCAGCCAAAGGACGCCACGATCCATGCGTTGTCCCCCGAGCTGTCCCAATAGTGGAAGGGATGGCAGCCTTAGTACTCGCGGATATGGCTCTGATGCAGCAGGCGCGCCAGAGTTAGACTCTGTCTTCTCGAACAATTTATATTGCAAGTACAAGCATAAAAAGCTGCAGCTGGTCTTGAACCTGCTGCAGCTTTTTATATGGGATACGTAGAATATTTGCCGTTTAATTAATCCAGCTTATCTTCAATGCGAATCAGAAGGCATGCCTCTTTAATGATGGGGAGGTTTTCAATCTTTTCAAGCGCCTGGCGCACATTTTTCTCTCGTGCTTCATGGGTCATCATTACAATGGGAAGAATCCCCTCGACATCGCTCTCAAACATCTCATCGGGTTGAATCATAGAGTTGATGCTGATACCGAAGTCACCCAGAATGGTGGAGATTTTAGCCAATACTCCCGGAGAATCTTCAACAATAAAGCGCAAATAATAACGCCCGACCAGATCATCCATCGCCTTCACCGGCAAGCGGGTAATCGCTGCAGGAGTATACCCTAAAGAGGGGGTAAAGCTACGGGCTTCAGAGCTTATGGAGCGCGCGATGTTCATAACGTCGCCCATTACCGCACTTGCGGTTGCTTCCATCCCCGCACCACTACCGTGTTGCAGCACCGAACCCACAAAATCACCGTTGAGGCGGATGGCATTAAATACACCGCTAACCTCTGCCATGGGGTAGTTATTGGGCACCATGGTGGGATGAACCCGGGCTTCTATGGAGCCGTTGTCAAGTTTACCTATGGCAAGCAGTTTTACCTGATAACCGAGTTGACTCGCAAATTCGATATCAAGCGCTGATATACGCGTAATGCCCTCGGTGTAAATCTTTTCAAAGTCAATCCAGGTGCCAAAGCACATGCTCACAAGGATGGATAATTTATGTGCGGTATCGATGCCCTCAATATCAAAGGTGGGGTCGGCTTCTGCATATCCAAGTTTCTGTGCGTCATCAAGGACAGAAGTAAAATCTTCCTCATTATCGGTCATGCGGGTGAGGATGTAATTACAGGTACCGTTGAGAATACCGTAAACACCGCTGAACTGGTTAGCGCAAAGGTTCTCGCGAATCGATGCAAGGATAGGAATCCCACCGGCTACTCCGGCCTCAAACATCAGGGTTACGCCGTTATCATCTGCCGCGCGCAGGAGCTCTTCGCCATGGAGCGCCAGCAGAGCTTTATTCGCCGTAACAACGTGTTTACCGTTATTCAGAGCCTGAAGCACAAAGGTGCGCGCCGGTTCATATCCACCGATAAGTTCAATGACCACGTCGATATCGGGGTCATTAAGCAATCCCTGGGCGTCATCACTTAAAACTCCAGGTTCCAGCGCAACGCCACGATCTGTAGTGATATCACGGTCTACTACACGCGCCAGTTGAATCGAACGACCCAGACGCTGCTCAATTACAGCGGCATTATTCTGGATAACCTTGATTACACCGGTACCTATAGTTCCGAATCCAAGTAGACCAACTTTTATTGCTTTCATACACTCCTCTATACATCTCAGTGCAAATATATATTTATTCCGCTGCTTTATGCGCCGCAACCTGATGGGCGACCTTATCAAGAACCCCGTTGAGAAATGCCGACGTATCTTTGGTGCCATAGCGTTTGGCAATCTCAACGGCCTCGTTGATTACCACACGATCAGGCACAGATGGAACATACATGAGTTCAAAGCATGCCAAACGCATCAGAGACAGGTCGAGACGTGCCATACGGTCCAGGCTCCAGTTTTTGGAAATCTTACGTAATACGGCATCAATATCTTCCAGATGCTCGTACACCCCCGTCACAATATGCTCAGCAAAATCCTTTACCTCAGGGGATACTGTGCTGTCTTCCATCTCTTCAGGCTCACCCAGAACGTCATCGCTAAAGCGGAAGTTCAGCCAGAAATCTGCCAGGATATCCTCAAGTGGGCGCTCCTGGTCATAGAGGCTGTAAAGTATTTTCAGCGCATATTCGCGCCCGTTTCTTCGATTACCCAATGACATAATTTTAAATATTTCTGAAGAGGTTTACCATTTCCATTGCCGTAACCGCAGCTTCAAAACCCTTGTTTCCTGCCTTGGTGCCGGCTCGCTCGACCGCCTGTTCAATGGTATCGGTAGTGAGAACGCCGAACGCCACCGGTACTCCGGTATCAAGGCTGACTGATGCTATCCCCTTAGAGACCTCGGCACTCACATAATCAAAATGCGGCGTAGCTCCACGAATAACCGCACCCAGACAGATGACAGCATCGTATTTACCACTCTGTGCCACTTTTTTAGTTATCAGAGGAAGTTCGAAAGCGCCGGGAACCCGAATAACATCGATATTATCTTCCTGTGCTCCATGACGTAGACTCGCATCAAGCGCGCCTTCTACCAGACGTTCGCATATAAAGCTGTTGAATCGACTCACCACAATGGCATATTTATGCCCGCTGGCATCCAGGTTTCCTGCAATATTATTAGCCATCTGTATCTCCGTAAATGCTCGGTTTTTATTCTAGGTTCTGCTTTAAAGATGGGTAAGCATATGACCCAGCTTACACCTTTTTGTCTCCAGATAGCGCTCATTAGCGCTGTTGGCTTCAATCTCGATGGGGACACGCTCCGTCACTTCAAGACCGTATCCTTCAAGACCGACAATCTTTTTGGGATTATTGGTCATCAGACGGATCTTTTTCAATCCCAGTTCCGCCAGAATCTGGGCACCAATGCCATAGTCGCGCAGATCAGCTTTGAATCCCAGAGCTTCATTGGCTTCCACAGTATCCTGGCCACAGTCCTGCAGAGCATACGCTTTCAGCTTATTCACCAAACCGATGCCGCGACCTTCCTGGCGCAAATATACCACAATACCGCTTCCTTCACGCTCTATCTGCTCCATAGCCGCATGAAGCTGATCGCCACAGTCGCAGCGCATGGAGCCAAAGACATCTCCGGTAAGACATTCCGAATGCATCCGCACCAGAACGGAAGAATCTGGATTAATCTCCCCTTTTTGTAATACGATATGGTTGGCATCGTCGATATCATTCTCATATACAACCAGCTTGAACTCTCCCCCGTGACATGAAGGTAGAATTGTCTCCGCCGCACGGCGCACCATGAGCTCATTGCGCATGCGGTAGGCAATGATGTCTGCTACAGTGACAATTTTAAGCTCGTGCTTGTGTGCGAAATCCTCGAGCTGAGGCATGCGTGCCATGGTGCCATCGTCATTCATGATCTCGCAGATCACTCCGGCAGGCTTCAACCCCGCCAGACGTGCCAGATCCATTGACCCCTCGGTCTGCCCGGTACGCACCATAACCCCACCTTTACGTGCACGCAGTGGAAACACATGTCCAGGACGCGCCAGATCGACAGCGGTAGAGTTTTCGTCAATCGCAACTTTTATAGTATGTGCCCTGTCGGCGGCAGAAATCCCCGTTGTAACCCCCTGCTTCGCCTCAATGGACACGGTAAATGCGGTTTCAAAGGAGGAATCGTTCTCGCTCACCATCGGTGCAAGCCCAAGTTCATCTGCACGATCCTCAGTCAAAGAGAGGCAAATAAGACCACGCCCCTCCTTGGCCATAAAGTTTATCGCCTCTGGTGTGACCATCTCTGCGGCCATGGTAAGATCACCTTCGTTTTCACGATCCTCATCATCGGCCAGAATTACCATTTTACCCTGGCGCAAATCTTCGAGTGCTGCTTCTACTCTTTCAATGGACATCAGCTATTTCTCCAAATCAGTATATATATGGCTCACATTTCTAGAAGAAACCGTTTTCAGCCAGCTTCGCAATACTCAGGCCGTCACTTTCGCTATTGGCTGTGGTGGCATCGGGCGAATCCGGTGCCGTGCTGAGCAACTTTTCAATATAGCGCCCCAGCATATCGGTTTCAATGTTTACTCTGGCGCCTACACCATAGTGCTGCAACGTGGTTTTGGCAAGACTATGAGGGATTATTGCCACGGAAAAGGTAGTATCGGTGACTGCATTGACAGTGAGGCTGATGCCGTCTATGGCAATGGATCCTTTGCTGATCACGTAACGCATGAACGTTCGTGGCAGTTCAACGGTAAAACGCTCCGCAATATCATCCTGAACCCGCTGGCATACCCTTCCAGTAGTATCAATATGTCCACTCACCATATGCCCACCGAGGCGATCACCCAAGCGCAGTGCACGTTCGAGGTTAACCGTATCTCCAACACTTAAAGAACCGATATTACTGGAGTGCATGGTTTCCGGAGATACATCGGCGCTGAAACTTCCAGGGGAATGCTCCACGATTGTGAGGCATATTCCGTTCACCGCAACGCTATCCCCTACAGAGATCTCCTGATATGGCAGATTTGTGGCTACTTTGAGCTTAAAACTCTTACTCCGCCGCTGGATACTCTCAATGCGCCCTAGGTCTTCAATTAAACCGGTAAACATGAATGTACCTCGCCCTCAATTAAGATATCTGCACCTAGATACTGTACTTTGACGTTATGCAACGATTGTGCGGCATCGAGGGTTGTAGGTCCTTCGCCGCTGAAAATTCCGTAGCCATCGCTGCCACCCAGTAATTTAGGAGCGACATACAGCATCATCCGATCCAGCAGTTTGCTCTGCAACAGTTCTTGATTGAGTTCTGCTCCCCCTTCGACCAGCACACTCTGCAGATCACGTTGCCCGAGGGTATCAAACACCGCATCCAATGCTACGCGTCCGCCTGATATATGTGGCACCCTGATAACTTCCACCCCTGCGCAGGCGTTCAATTGCCCCTCTTTATCCCTATCCGCCTCGCTGCTGGTGAAAATCAGGGTCGGAGCGGCGGAATCATGTCTAATCAGCGCAGCATCTAGGTCGATACGCAGGGAGGAGTCGAGCACCACCCGCACCGGATCGCGTCCTTCTCTCTGTTCCAGACGTGTGGTAAGGCGCGGATTATCAGCCTTCACGGTTCCGATCCCCACCATGATGGCATCTACACGATTACGCAGCTGATGCACATGCGCTCTACTCTCAGATCCGGTAATCCACTGGGATGCGCCGGTTGAGGTAGCACTTTTCCCATCCAGGGTTATGGCACATTTGAGTATTACCAGCGGACGCCGACTCAGAACATGTTTTATAAATGGTGCGCACAGATAGCGACATTCTTCTTCAAGAACCCCGGCAACCACCTCTACACCCGCTCTGCGCAAACGTTTGATGCCGCGGCCGTTGACTAAGGGGTTGGGGTCACAAATCCCGATAAATACTCGGCGGATTCCCGCAGATATCAGGGCATCGCAACAGGGTCCTGTACGACCCTGGTGAGAACAAGGTTCGAGGGTGACATAGGCATCCGCACCACGCGCTTTGTTACCCGCATCTTGCAGGGCAAACACTTCGGCATGTGGTTCGCCAGCTTTGGGGTGATATCCCCGCCCCACTATCTGACCATCTGATACTATCAGTGCTCCAACAGGAGGATTAGGTGATGTGCGCCCCTCGGCGCGACGCGCAAGTGCTAGAGCCTGACGCATATATTCAACATGAATATCTGTTTCAATTGTGCGGTATCCATCCACGCTGAATCCTACTTTTTTAAGGAGGGCAGATCCTGACTCTGGCGTCCAAGAATGTCGGTAAGTTCCTGCATAAACTCATTTATATCCTTGAACTGTCTATACACTGAAGCAAAGCGTACATAGGCAATTTCGTCCAAATCGTGCAACGCCTTCATTACCGCCTCTCCAATTACTGCAGCCTGAATCTCTCGTTCCGAGGATTCCTGCAGCTGCATCTCGAGCTTGTCCACCAGTTTTTCAATGGTCTCGATGGGTATCGGGCGCTTCTCACACGCACTTCTAATCCCAGCTATTATTTTGCTGCGATCAAAAGGCTCGCGACGTCCATCCTTTTTAACCACCATGGGAAGGATCTCTTCAACCCTTTCATAAGTGGTAAAGCGCCTCTCACAATCTACACATTCACGGCGGCGGCGGATATTGTTCCCCTCCTTACCCAAACGAGAATCGATTACTCTGGTTTCGTCACAGGAGCAAAACGGGCACTTCATGGGCACCTCTCACTCTGTTCTGAAGCTTTAGAGGCAAAACTGTGCACCACTAATCCAGATTCGTCCAGCAGCGCAACTGCCAGTTCATCGGGATAACCTTCGAGATACACAATCTCAGTGATACCCGAATTTATCAGCATTTTAGCGCAAATAACACAGGGTGCGTTGGTGCAGTACAGAATAGAATCGGTAATGTTGGTGCCATGCTTGGCCGCTTGAATAATGGCATTTTGCTCTGCATGCAACCCCAGACATAGTTCGTGATGCTGCCCCGAGGGAACTTTATGTTTCTCGCGTAAACACCCACGGGTACCGCAGTGCGCAATACCCGTGGGTGTACCGTTATATCCGGTGGCAAGAATATTTTTATCTTTTACCAGCACGGCACCCACTTGACGCCGTAAACAGGTCGACCGGCTTGCAACCAGCCGCGCAATATCCATAAAATACTCTTCCCAGGATGGACGTTGCATAATGTCTTTCTACTTCAGACGATGGGAGTAGAGAGGAAACTCCTGACAGAGTTCCTTGACTTCTGCGCGGATCGAGGCCAGGACCTCGGAGTTCTCCGTATTGTCCAGCGCCCGGCGAATCCACTGCGCCACCTGCCTCATCTGTTCCTCTTTCAGCCCGCGGGTAGTCGTAGCAGGAGTACCAATGCGGAAACCGCTGGTTACAAAAGGTGAGCGCGTATCAAAAGGTACGGCGTTTTTATTCACTGTAATCCCGGCATCTTCAAGAACTTTTTCCGCAATTTTGCCGGTAATCTCGCTATTACTCAAATCCACCAGAACGAGATGATTGTCGGTACCTCCGGAAACCAGATTGAAGCCCTGTTCCAGCAACCCCTCTGCCAGCGCCTTAGAATTGGCAACTACCTGCTGGGCGTAGCTTTTAAAATTATCCTCTTGAGCCTCGCGGAATGCTACCGCTTTGGCGGCAATCACATGCATAAGGGGACCGCCCTGACTTCCGGGGAAAATTTTACTGTTAATCTTCTTAGCAAATTCATCCCGACACAGTATCATGCCACCACGCGGACCACGCAGGGTTTTGTGGGTTGTGGTAGTTACAAACTCGGCATACGGGACTGGATTAGGGTGAGCGTCACCCGCAACCAGACCAGCAATGTGCGCCATATCCACCATAATCGGAGCTCCGACCTTGTCGGCAATCTCACGGAAAGCGGCAAAATCTATGGTACGCGGATACGCACTTGCACCCACTACAATCAATTTAGGTTTATGCTCAAGTGCCAGTGATTCCACTTCATCATAGTCAATATATCCGGTATCCCTTTTAACTCCATAAGGAACAATATTGTACAGCTGACCAGAGAAATTGACCGGCGATCCGTGAGTCAGGTGACCGCCATGAGCAAGATTCATTCCCAGAACTGTATCTCCTGGCTGACACGCAGCAAAATACACGGCCATGTTGGCCTGCGATCCAGAATGAGGCTGGACATTGGCATGATCAGCTCCAAAAAGATTCTTGGCGCGCTCAATAGCTATATTTTCGGCTACATCCACTACTTCGCAGCCACCATAGTAACGCTTTCCTGGGTAACCTTCAGCATATTTATTCGTCAGAACCGATCCCTGGGCCTCAAGGACACTTTCACTGACAAAGTTCTCGGATGCAATAAACTCCAGGCTGTACTCCTGGCGCGCGGTTTCCTTCTGAATGGTGTCGAAAATTTCAGGATCAAATTGAGCCAGGGTCTTCATAGTGATAAATCTCCCTCAAATGATATATAACTCTGCGCAAAAAAAGTTCAGGCGGGCATAATGCTGCCCGCCCGCTATATACTTACAGAATAAAAGCCCGCTATGGCGGTTCTGTTCATTATGCAGAGGATTCCAATGCGTGAATTTTGTCCAGACGGTTTTGATGCCGTCCCCCCTGGTATACTGAGGAGAGCCATATCTGTACCATTTTACAGGCCAGATCCGGATCCAGTACTCGTCCACCAAGAGCCAGAATATTGGCGTCATTATGTTCACGCGCCATGCGTGCGGTAAATTCATCATGGGCAAGAGCTGCGCGCACCCCGTGGAATTTATTTGCCGTAATCGACATCCCGATTCCGGTTCCACAGATAAGAATCCCCTTAGCATCCGGGTTCTGCCCTATCTTTTCTGCCACCACTGCAGCGTAATCAGGATAGTCAACTGAATCGCTTGAATTCACTCCAAGATCTATATATTCAATATCCTGGTCACTCAGACATTCCATTACGCTCTGTTTGAGATTAAGACCTCCGTGGTCACTTGCAATATACAGCATTATCTCTCCTAAACCTTGCGAAACACAAGGGTAGCGTTGGTGCCCCCGAATCCCAGAGAATTAGTCATGCTCACTTCCACCTTGGCATCGCGCGCCGTATTGGGAACATAGTCAAGGGTACACTCTTCAGATGGGTTTTCATGATTGATCGTAGGCGGCACCACTTTATTCTGCATAGCCAGCAGGCAATACACGGCTTCCAGTGCACCAGCGGCTCCCAGACCATGCCCAGTCATGCTTTTTGTTGAGCTGACCATTAGTTTATCCGCATGGGTACCAAAGGTAGATTTAATTGCCAGGGTCTCATACAGGTCGTTAAACGGAGTCGATGTGCCATGGGCGTTTATGTAATCGACCTCTTCAGGATTCATTGCAGCACTCTTCAGTGCCATCCGCATGCACCGAGCCGCACCTTCACCCTCTGGCGCTGGTGCAGTAAGATGGTAGGCATCTGAAGTAAGGCCGTATCCTACCAGCTCACCGTAAATCTTTGCTCCACGCTTTACCGCTGATTCATATTCCTCGAGAATTACCATCCCGGCACCTTCAGCCATAATAAAACCGTCACGATCGGAGTCAAATGGACGACTTGCAGCCTTGGGATCATCATTGCGGGTTGAAAGCGCTTTCATGACACAGAATCCGGATACCCCCAGAGGGGTAATAGTAGACTCAGTACCACCGGCAATCATGGCATCAGCGTCGCCGCGCTTAATCATATGATAGGCATCCCCAATAGAATGGGTGCCGGTAGCGCATGCAGAGACAGAGGATAAGTTGGGGCCCTTGGCTCCATACCGAATAGATATCTGGCCAGGAGCAAGATTAATGATCAGCATGGGGATAAAGAAAGGGCTTATACGTTTGTAGCCGCTTTTCTGGTAAACCTCATGGTACTTTTCGATGGCTGGTAGCCCACCCAATCCAGACCCGACAAGAACCCCGACACGTTCGGCATTCTCCTCCGTAATCTGGAGACCGGAATCCTCCATTGCCATATCTGAAGCAGCCAGGGCATATTGAATAAAGAGATCCATCTTCTTGATCTCTTTTTTCTCAATAAATTCGGTAGGCTCAAAATCTTTAACTTCGCCCGCAATCTGGGAAGGAAGATCGGAAGCATCGAAGCGAGTAATCTTATCGATCCCTGAACGCCCTTCCGTGAGAGCTCCCCAGTTTTTTTCAACCCCGGTGCCGAGTGAGGATACAACCCCTACGCCAGTAACAACTACTCTACGCATGCTCTGTCCTTATGAATATTCTAGTTTGTCCTATGCTGCAAAAGTCATCTGGTGGCTGGCTTGTTCCTGATGATGTGCTAACTTGGTCGAGTATGCCACTTAAAAGGTAGGAACCTGCCCTATATACTGTATATCCGGGCAGGCCCTACTTTTTCTATCAGGACTCAGTATTGCTGCTTACGTAATTCACTGCGTCTTTTACTTTCTGAATTTTTTCTGCGTCCTCATCAGAAATTTCAATCTCAAATTCCTCTTCGAGGGCCATGACCAGTTCAACGGTATCCAGAGAATCAGCACCAAGATCGTCCATGAATGAAGCTTCCATGGTTACCTGCTCTTCTTCAACACCCAACTGCTCAGCGACAATTTTCTGTACCCGTTCTTCAATTGAAGCCATTATCTTTCCTCCATAGTGTGAGTTAACAGCCTGTGGCTGTACTGATTTTGTGCCTTGTATCTTCCCCATGAGGTTTCAGGGAGATTTCCAGTTATTGTTACCTGACCCGACCAAGTTCCTGTTGTTACATATGCATACCACCATTGACCGAAAGCTCATGACCGGTTATGTACCCGGCTGCTTCGGATGCAAGGAATGCCACAGATGCCGCTACGTCCTCAGGTTTACCAAAGGTTCCCAGGGGTATCTGCGCCAGCATACTTTCACGCACCTTGTCAGAAAGCTCTGCAGTCATATCTGTCTCAATAAATCCCGGAGCGATCGCATTCACCGTAACGTTGCGACGTCCGAGCTCGAGGGCGTTGGAGCGGGTCATCCCAACCAACCCGGCCTTGCTGGCACAGTAATTGGCCTGCCCTGCATTGCCCATCTGCCCTACCACGGAAGAGATATTTACAATACGTCCATAGCGCTGTTTTGCCATTACCCGTGAAAATGCGCGGGTACACAGAAACGCGCCTTTAAGATTTATGTTCATCACCTCATCCCAGTGCTCTTCCTTGAGCCGCGGCAACAGTGCATCACGGGTGATTCCGGCATTGTTGACTAGGACGTCTACACGTCCGAAGGTATCCATGGCAACCTTAAGCACAGCATCTATATCTGCAGCAGAAGAGACATCCGCAGCCACGGATACCGCATCCCCACCGCCCACTTTGATCTGCTGTACTAAATCCTCAGTGTCTGCGGCGTTGCGGCTCACTGCGATAATAGATGCGCCACGTTCGGCCATATATTCAGCAATGCTGCGTCCTATGCCACGCGATGCTCCGGTTATTACAACAACTCTGTCTTTAAACATAATCATCCACTCCACCTGTGCTGGTTCTAGCACTCCAGGGCATTCTACACAAGCGCTTTTAGTGATTTGATATCTTCTATATTTGCGCTGGGCACTTTACGCTCTATCCGTTTAATCAGACCCGAAAGGACTTTCCCAGGGCCAACCTCGATAAAGCGCTCTGTTCCCTGATCGATCATATTTCTGACGGATTCGTCCCAACGTACCGGCGCACTGACCTGACGTACAAGCAACTCTATAGTCTTACTCTTGTCTGTATAGGGAGTTGCTTCTACATTCGACACCACGGGAACATTGAGAGGGGTGACGTTGACCTGCTTCAACTCACGTTGGAGGCGTTCTCCAGCGGGGAGCATAAGCGGGCAATGGAATGGAGCACTTACCGGCAGACGCATAGCCCTTCTGGCACCACGTTCTGCAGCTAGTTCAAGGGCGCGCTCCACAGCTGTCGTGTGTCCGGCGATGACAATCTGCCCTGGAGCGTTGAAGTTGGCCGGAGTGACGATTTCATCCCTCCCTTCGTATTTAGCCGCTTCAACACAAATCTGTCCCAACGTTTCAGCATCAATCCCAAGTACAGCGGCCATGGCCCCTTCTCCATCCGGAACCGCTTCCTGCATAAAGGTTCCACGCTGCCGAACCAGCTTGAGTGCATCAGCAAAATCGAGAGCACCGGTGGCAACCAGTGCACTGTACTCCCCCAGAGAGTGCCCTGCCAGCAGATCAGCCTTGAGACCGGTTTCGTGTTGCATTACACGCAGTGCAGCAATACTGGCTGTCAGAATTGCTGGTTGAGTATTGGCTGTAAGACGCAATTGGTCTTCCGGTCCATCGTGGCAGAGTCGGGTCAGGTGTTGCCCCAAGGCATCATCTGCCTGTTCAAACACCTCACGTGCCTGGCTGAATTCAGCGCACAGTTCCTTGCCCATGCCTGCATACTGGGAGCCCTGTCCAGGGAATACAAAAGCTAGCATTTCACCATCCATAACTTAGTTTCTTTAATTCAGGATAACATCACTAACGCTACCAACGTAGCAACGCAGCACCCCAGGTAAATCCACCACCAAAGGCGTCAAGTAAAATTAAGTCACCAGTGTTAAGCAAGCCTTTGTGGTTGGCTTCGTCCAGAGCTAGCGGAATGGATGCACCAGAAGTATTGCCGCAACGATCCACGTTGACATACATCTGCCCGTCACTGAGCTTCAGACGTTTGGATACCGCATCCAAAATTCTACGGTTGGCCTGATGGGGAAATAGTTTTGCAATCTGGGAGACATCCACATTGTTGAACAGCAATGCCTCTTCAGCTACATCGTGCATGGAACATACAGCCATTTTAAACACTTCATTCCCCGCCATCTTCAGGAACGGAAGACGATCCTCAATACCGGATGGAGTTGCAGGATAACGCGATCCAAACCCGGGCTGATATAACAACTCCCACTGAGACCCATCTGCATGTAGATGGGTGGAGAGAACCCCGTTCTCACCTTCCTGTCCTTCGAGAACAACTGCACCTGCACCATCGCCAAACAGAATACACGTATTGCGATCTTCCCAGTCAATAATGCGACTCAGTACCTCGGCTCCAATAACCAGTGCACGTTTACAGGCACCGGTTTCTATGAATTTAGATGCACTGGCCAACGCATACACAAAGCCGCTACAAGCCGCAGACACATCCCAAGCAGAGGCATTTCTGGCACCGATTTTATCCTGAACCAGACACGCGGTAGATGGCCAGGGGAAGTCACCGGTTATAGTGGCTAAGACCACCATATCAATCTGTTCGGGGGTCACCCCTGCCATATCCAACGCCTTTTGCGCTGCTTTTACCGCAAGATCTGATGTCTGTTCATCATCTGCAGCGATATGCCGTTCATTAATACCGGTGCGCGCGGAAATCCACTCGTTGTTGGTATCAACCATCTGCTCCAGATCAAAATTGGTCAGAATACGCTCTGGGAGGTAGGAACCCGTGCCGATAATACGTGCTTTTATTTGCGCCAATTGTAGAGTTCTCCAATTATCCGGATAATCTCAGATGGGTTGTTCCAGACGTCAACAGCGCCTAACCAACCTGAGCTACATCCTGTGTTTCTTTCTCACCCTCGGGATTAGATACAGATGATTCAGATCTCCCTTCCAACCTATCAAGTTGGGTAATGAGATCGTCGTTTACCGAGGTCAAAATACTTTCCACGGCCTGCTTTATGGCAGTGGCAATGGATTTGGCACTTGAACTGCCATGGCAGATAATGCAGGTGCCGCGAATCCCCAACAGCGGAGCGCCGCCATACTCTTCGCAATCGATCTTTTGTTTAAACGCTTTAAATGCCGGACGTGCCAGGAGGTATCCAATGCGGGCAAGCAGTCTGGAGTGTAACTCCTCGCGCAGCATTGAAGCAATACTGCTTGCCAGACCTTCAGATGTTTTAAGGACAATATTACCCACAAAACCATCGCACACTACCACATCCACGGCACCGCTGTAGATATCTCGCCCCTCTACATATCCAAGATAGTTAAGGTCATGCTGTTTAAGAAGGGCATGGGTATTGCGGGTCAAATCGTTGCCTTTTTTTTCTTCCGCACCATTAGACAATAGACCAACACGTGGAGCAGAAATCCCCATGACATTACGGGCATACACATCACCCATAATGGCAAACTGCTCAAGGTGGGACGGGCGACAGTCTACATTGCCGCCGACATCGAGAATCAGAACCTCGCCATTACGTGCAGGCATGATGGTGGCAATGGCAGGACGCTCAATGCCATTAATGCGCCGCACCACAAACATTCCTGCAGCCATTGTAGCCCCGGAATTACCCGCGCTTACTACAGCCTGCGCTTTACCCTCTTTGACGAGGTTAAAAGCGACCCTGATAGAAGAATCCTTTTTTTTACGCACTGCATCAGATGCGGAATCATTCATGCCTACCACCTGAGTGGTGTGCTTGACCTCCAGTCGGATTCCGTCGGTATTATGGCGCTTGAGTTCCTGCTCTATGCGCTCAGCATCCCCCAACAGGACAACTTCAACTCCGGGGGTGCGCGCAGCAAGAACAGCGCCTTCTACTTCTACCGCAGGGGAGTTATCCCCCCCCATGGCATCAACTGCAATGGTTACCGTTTTCATCAAAATGCTCAAATCGCCTAAATTCAGACAGTTGTGTCAAGAACTTCACGATCTTTATAAAATCCGCATGTCCCACAAACCCGGTGCGATTGCTTGGGCTCATCGCACTGAGGGCATACGGAGATCCCCGGAGCGCTCAGGTGGTCATGAGAGCGGCGCATATCACGTTTTGACTTTGATGTTTTCTTCTTGGGTACTGCCATGTTCCTACTCCTTAAATGTAATCTTCGCTAAAAACAGTTTGACTGCACAAAATAATATGCAGTCAAATTTCGGATGAACCTGAAACAAACGCGTAAAAATAAACCAAACAGAAGCTATTTTTCAACCTTAAAATCCCGCAAAGCCGCAAAATGCATACTGATGTTGCCATTACTGCAGTTGCACTCACCAGTATTAAGGTTAGCACCGCATGCAGAGCACAGCCCCTTACACTCTTTCTTGCACAAAGGACGTACCGGCAGAGCAAGCACTATCTGTTGTTGAATCTCATCTCGCAGGTCGATAAACTCACCATCGTAGAGCTCAAGGCCCATCTGCTCTGCACTGAGCTCAACTTCATCTCCGCCTTCGTCCGTTACCTGTGGGAGCTGCTCCACGTAGCTCTGCCGGAAATCAATCTTGAGATCAAATGACTGTACTTCGAGGCAGCGGGAACACTGCATGAGCACTGTAACCTCGGCAGTACCACTGACCTCTATTATCTGCGCCAATTTGTGCAGACCCACATGGCACGCGATAGGAGAAATTTCATCTACTATCCCATCATTTATGAGTTGCGCCAGTACGGGCAGATCCTCCAGAGAATAGGTGTAGTTCAGTTCGAGACCCTGAGCTCCAATTTCTTCGACACTTACTTGCATTACCTCTGTACCATAATTAAGTTGTTTCGTATGCACACACAAAGTCGGTAAAATAATTAAAAATGAGGTCGACAGTATAGGTGGTGTTCAAGCATTGTCAAGGGTGAAATCCCCCTGCGCCTGGGAGGCCAAGCCACCTTCCAGTTTTGTCTCAATCCTAACGACAATCAGGATTAGATTTGCCGCATACGGATACTTAATAGGCTGCCAGAGATGAAAAGGACAGCCTACTAAGCAGCCCCCGAAGTTTTCCTTTTAAATGCTGTGCGAAGGCAAAAAATTCTTGACAACAAAAAAGCACAGCCATTTCAACGGAGTAACTTCTTCACCCACAGCACCTGTTGATAAGGTGTGGAAAAAACTGTTAAAGACTGGCATCATGCAGTAATAAAAACAACTTTCTCCGTTTTGCCTATTTTTTGTGCACACTATTTTTTTCAATATTTACAGCATGTTACAGACAATAAATCAAAAAACAGTAGATATTTATCCCGTTTCGTGACTAACAACACAAATACCCCCCGTTAACCTCTTTAGTGGAGTAACAGATATGTTAATAACATTGCTCACAATCTTCATTCTCGTGCCTATTCTTGAGATATATGTACTTATTTCGGCGGGGAAGATTATTGGGATATGGCCTACGATAGGGCTCATTATTTTGACAGGTATGGCGGGTGCATATCTATTACGCACCCAGGGGGCAGATGTTTTAAGCAGAATAAATATCGCTCTGAATAGAGGCGAATTACCCACAGAAGAACTCATCGATGGGGCGATGATTTTTTGTGGCGGCCTGACTTTGCTTACCCCAGGATTCTGTACTGACATTTTCGGTTTTGCCATGCTTCTCCCCCTGACCAGACCCTGGCTCAAAGGCTGGATAAAAAGATACTTTAACCGCAGGATTGAAAGCGGGAGCATCTATATCCACCGGGGATAGGCAACATATATGCAGAACGACAACCTACTTGATACTCCCGCACTGCATTTACAACATCATTCTGGGCGTTTGCCCCATACCAGAAATACCGGGTATTCCCTATCTCCATCCTGGCGCTGTTTGGTGATGGAATGTGCCTGGATAGAACCCAAATTATTAAGACCAAGGCGCGCAAAGGTATCTAAGAGGCTGGAGCTTTGAATCCCGGACTGGATTATGCCCTCGGGTTGATCGTGAAAAGTACCGTCATCGTTTTCCAGATCGGAGAGCGCAATCATACCCCCCGGCTTAAGCGCACCCACCAGATATTCGAGTACACCCTCGATATCGGGCAAGTGATGGAGTACCATATTACTGTAAATTAAATCGTACTCTCCACATCCAAGGTGCTCAAGATCATCCCCAACCAATTTGGTGTTTACTTCTTCAGCACCAAGATCTGCAGCTTTTTTCTCCACCACTTCGAGCATATCTGCAGCCCGGTCTACCGCCACAACCTCACCCAATACATCAATGAGATTGAAAGTCACCATCCCGGTACCACAGCCGAATTCCATGGCGCGACATTCTGGAGCTATCCTTACATGTTCGCGGATAGCATTTGCTACTGCAGCCGCAAGCATTACCCTGCGCGGTTTTTCATCCCATGTCTCAGCAACAGTGTTAAAATCTTTAACCCTTGTTTCCATATATGGCCTTCTTTCAGCTGTGTTTACGCAATAACAAGTTTTATACTAATTCAATTACCGCCATCACACTTCGCACCAGGCATCACAGGCGGGGAAAAACAGTCCGGCACGGCAACACCTCTGGGGTTCAAGCTCCTGCAAAAGTGTACGATAGCGTTCCAACTGGTGAGCATACATCTCGCTCTGGCGCCGACAAAAGCTATCCACCCCCTCACCCTTTTCAGGCACAGCGGTCTTATAGTCAACAATCCAGCGATCATTGGTGTCAGGATCGACAAAGGTACGATCCACCACCCCTACGACATTCTCCCCCGCGAAAACACCGCACACCTCAAATTCTGCGACTGCATCCGGATACGGTTCCAGTATCCAGCGCCCTGTTTTACTTTCAATGGCGCGTTGTAACATATCGATACATGATGCCGTTAGGGAGCCGGCTTCGGCAGTGTACCCCTGGATTTGAAAGCGCTGCACCATTCCCTCACGCAATGAATATATGTGCTCGCGCTGCTGTCGCGCTATATCGCCACATAAGTAAGCGAGATATTCATGCACCACGGTTCCCACGGCGGCACTGCGACGCAACTCCAGAGTTACTGGACGGTATACTGAGGCATCTGGCTGCGTTCCAGATGAATACCCGCCTGAATCATTCTGTGAACATGTGGGAAAATATTTTTGCGGCAAGCGTTTCAACAGCGATTCCACGCCCTGTTTCTGCCCCTGCTCCTGCTCATTTTCATTCGCATGGTCGGATGCAAAAAAATCCTGACAAACCGGCCAGAGCAATTCGAGCAGTGACCCGCTTACCGGGACGCACGTATTTGAGGCATCCTTCGCAGCATGCGCATAACAGTATATTTTCTTTCGCGCCCGGGTTACCGCTACATACAATAAACGTGCAACTTCATACCCCTCTTTGCGCTTTTCCATACGCTCCAACATCGCATATACCGGATCAGGATCGAAGGCACTGCGCTCTGCAACAGGAGCAAGTAACAAACCAAAATGTGGATCTTCTTCCCAACGTAGAAGGGTTTTTGAACCCCTGCGTGGTTTACGCCCCAAACCCGGAAGAAACACATGGTCAAACTCCAACCCTTTGGCTTTATGGATGGTCATTACATGCACTCGTACCTCAAGTCCTCCCTGCGCGCGTGCATATAACTGATCCAGCTGTTGTTCCATACGCGCGAAGCTCTCCACATCTCCTCCACAGTCGCAGCGCTCCAGAACAGTTCCTAATTGTTCCAATACCTCGCGTTCAGAAGAGCTCCAGCACTGTTGCACTCCCAAGTCCTCAAGGCACTCTTCCAGCAGACGGCGAATCGAAAGACGTCCACGTTTATGCTGATAGTGCTCCAGAACTCTTCCCACATGGATAAAACGCGCGCACGCATCTTCAGTCAGTTCAGGCATATCCTGTATATGTTCCAACGCTGCTGCAAGAGTAGAAAAGCGTGCAATATGAGTTAGATCAATGAGGGTCAGACCGCACCACGGAGCGCGTAACACACTCATCCAGCTGAGCTTATCCGCCGGATGGAGCAGGGCCTTGAGCACGGATATGGCATCACGCACCAGCATATGGTCTTTCAGCGGATCTATATCCTGTGCCTGATATTCAATTCCCTCACGTTGAAGCAAGGAGATTATGCCGCCAAGATGGGAGCGCGAGCGCACGAGCACGGCCACACTCTCATCGCTATTGGAAGCGAGGACCGCCTTAATCTGCTCCACCACCGCCAGCGCTTCCGAATCCAGATCCGCTTGCGGCATGGGGACAAAGTGAAGAGCTTCATTATTCGCAGTATGTACTGGTACTGCAGGGGAAAAACACACCGCCCCACTTCCGGCGTGTTCTCTGGAGGGGAAAATGGCAGAAAACCACTGATTGGCAAGCTCAACCAAGTTTCCCTGGGAGCGAAAATTTGCCGTCAACTGCAGAGGCACGAGCTCAATCTGCCCTACCCCCTCACTCCCGGCGCGCAGAAAAAGCCCCACTTCTGCTTCACGAAAACGATAGATAGACTGCATGGGGTCACCCACGATAAACAGGGTACGTCCCCTGCCCCGATCCCAGGCGCTGGTGAGGGTTTCGAGCAAACTGAACTGCAACCAGGAGGTATCCTGAAATTCATCCACCATGATATGCTCGATCTGTTGATCGAGTTGCAGCAACAGATCTGTCGGGTTGCCACTCTCAACCAGAGCCTGACGAGCGCTTAGGGATATTTCGGTAAAATCAGCTTCTGTCCTGGCACGAAACTCCACCCAAAGTTGTGCCACCAGCCGCGGGAGTACCACGAGTATGGCGCGCAGCACTTCCCAGGCACTGTCAGTATAAAACGGCTGCGGCAAAGTCTTTACCTCGTGCCACAATCCAGGATCAACCGAGCCTCGCAGGCTTTCAAGCACGTCAAGTGCTTCATTTTTAATCTCTTTACTCTGCGTATCCTTGCCCGGGGGAAAACCGCAGTTCTTATCCAGACGCTTACGCCACTGCCCCTGCGCGGTGAGAAGCATGAAAGCAATGGCCTGCCACTGCGGCAGTTCTGCCGCCAAAGGAGTGGGGAATATGGAACCCCGATAGGCACAGATTGGACTGTTGTCGGCTGCGCAATGGCTGGCGGCATAGGCTGCAAGATGGTGAAGCTGATGCTGCAGTGCGGGATTCAATTGTTGTTGCGCCCGGGAGAGGGTCTCTTCTACCTTGTGCGTCAGACTTTTCTCCAACTCAGCACGCATCTGCTCCGGATCGGCAAGGATATGTCGCATCCACTGATCACGGCGTCTCAGAAGATCGACAAGCATACTCTCCAGAATATCAGCCCGGTTATCTACATGCGCCATCAGCATATCCACTGCCGTACGCGTGGAAGAGTCGAGGCGGCGGGTAAAGAGCAAACTGCGCACAGCATCCTGATAATGCTGCTGAGGAAATTCACTTACGCGTGGCAACGCCCCCAGACGCGACAACCACGGCATTCGCCGCACCAGCTCGGCATTGAGGCTGTCTATTGTCTGAATCCGCAGTTGTGCCGGTGCCTGAAGGATATTCCACTTCAGGCGTTTGTCACGCTCCAAAACGGCCTGAGCCAATGCGCGGGTGATGCGTTGATGCTCTGAAATACCGGCTGCGGGACATGCTTTTGCAGCGCTGATCGCTCCCACTACGCGCTCGCGCATCTCGGCTGAGGCCTTGCGCGTAAAGGTGATGGCAAGGACTTCGCCGGGGGATTTAACCCGGGCTAGCATAACCAGAAAGCGCTGGATCAAAAGCTCGGTCTTCCCCGAGCCTGCAGGAGCGCGCACAATACACGAAATCTCGGGATCAAGAGCACGCCTACGAGCGGCAGAATCACTAAGTTCTGTATTCATTCCTGCGGCGGATCCGCTCATATCTGGTCACTCTCTGGCGTTATATCTTCAGTGGCGTCCTTGATGCGACATAGAGGGGACAGCTCACAGAACTGGCACACCCGGGCTTGAGCCGGTGTTACATCCGCACACCCACACACAATATCATCCGCGAGCTGTTCCAGCATGGTGCGCCACTGCTCGCACAATTGCCCCCAATTCTCAGCACTCATTCCCTTGAGTGGCTGTACCGCATTGTATGCATCTTTATCTGTGGCGCAAACACCCTTAAAGCTACATTCACCCGCGCGCACCTGCGCTATACCTAAACCCAACACGGGCTGATGCTTACCATATAGAGCATACACGGGCAATTGAGGTTCCAGGAGGGTTTCACCCACAACATCCTTGAGAGAGAGCACACCGGTCTTGTAGTCAATCAATACCATCCCGCCATCTGGGAGTATTTCATCCACCCGATCCGCAATCGCAGTAACCTTGAGCAACCCGATCTGGAGTTTCTCGCGCTCTTCGACACTCAGAACCTTGAACGGCGAACGTTTACGCTCAAGTTCAAGCCACTCCAGCGCCACACTTACAAGGCGCTGCTGTTCGAGCGCACGCAGGTTATGCGGTACATAACCATTTTGATTTTCCTCCATGATTGTGCTGCACATCCGACTCAGGATGTTACGGATCCGGGGTTCATCCTGGCACAGGAGTGCTTCCTGCGTGCGGACCTCTTCCCAGAAACGCTGCAGAAGAAGATGAAGCAGACTGCCGCGCACCCGCATATCCACCCCATCAACCGGCACTTCAAGAGCATCAACCCGCATGCGGTATTTTACATAGGCGCGAAACGGACATGCGGCCTGCTCTTTCAATAGATAGGTGCCTCCGTTAACACTATATGGAGGAGAATCCGCCTCAAACTCAACATCAACAGGGATTCCATGGCTATCTGGCAGGATTTCCAGAGCTACAGGATCTGCTCCAGGAGCATTCCATTCCTCCGCAATTACCTGGGGCTCGCGCGCGGAAGGGCAAGAAGGTAAAAACGGGCTCGGCGCATAAGCATTCCCCTCTTCGCTCGATTGGGGATAGCTGAAATTAACCTCTGGTGCCAGGGCATGGAATTGCTGCATAAGGCGCGCACAAAACTCTATCTCCCGCTCCACACTCGCACGCGGCATGGCATGTTCTTTCTGCACCTGCACCGGGATAAAGGTGTTGTAGTTGAGGGGCGCAGGGAGAACCTGATCGTGCAGGCCGACCACCCATACCGCATCACATGCAAGAGCTACCCCCTCAAGGAGACCTACCACCTGAAGACGTTTATCCCGCGCTGCAGGCTGAAATACGCTCTCATCACTCAAGCGCTGTAGGTGGCGCACTGCTTCCAGGCGTGAGATATCCTCTTCAACCGTCGTCAGGGAGATAAACTGGGGCAAAATTTGTCCTTCCCACGCCTGAAGTATCTGGTAAGTCTCTGAATCGGGAGCATAGTCACCCGGCCACCCTGCAGTGCGAAGGACGGAAGTGAAAATCTCACCCCAGACTTTGGGTGAATAACAGGCTTCTGCACGACTCTGTGTATGGCACAGTTCCTTGAGTGCTGCAGTTATGTGCTCAACACCTCTTATGCAATAGCCCTTCTGCTCCAGTGTACGTATATAAGTATCCAGATGTGCGCGTGGTTTTGAACATGTACGTAGAAAAGCTTCAGCCGTAGCATGGGTGTCCATATGCTGCTGCCCCCCGGCAAACCATGGGGAACGGAGCAGATAGCTGAACCATTCCAGTTCCATAGGTTCTTCAACCTGTAACAGGCGCAGGGCCGCCTGGATTACGCCGTACTGACTCAGTGATTTCCCAAGGGAAAGATTGAGGGGGATCGCCTCCATCTGCGTCCCACTATTCTTCCGGGTCGCTCTGTTTGCATAAGCCCGGAAGATGCGATCAATTCTGGAGTGCTGGCGCTCAAGTTCCGGGACAACCACCCCAACGCACCGCCCGACAGAAATGTGCGCATACGCCCAACGGGCTACCTGGCGCAGCTCTGCATCAGGGTCAGGGCAGGGGTATACATATGGAACCACTTCCTGACCCCCTATATGCGGTTCGATAACGGCGGTTCCCTTTGCAGTCAGAGTGTTACACACACATCGCAATTGGGGCGAAATCTCGTCAAAACCAACCAGCCACACTTCTGGGGGAGCGTCAACAGAACCCTTTTGAAACGCCTCCTGCATATACGTTCCCAGACGCTGGGAATCCATATAACCATGAGCGTCACAGAACTCAAGATAGGCCGCACACCAGCGCTTGAATGCGCGCTCTTCGGGGGTAACAGCCGTATAATCATCCAGCGCAACCAAATGCTCACACAACGCAGCATACGCTTTAAGAGCCTGTTTCACTGTCGCCCCCATCTGGAGCAGAGCATATTGATACTGTTCCAGATCAGCGCGGATGATCTGCTGCCACAGGGTGTGCTGCTGGGCCGAATTTAGGAGGATTCCACTGGATATATGCTGTACCAGGCAACGCTGCCACCACAGCGATGGGGTAAATATTTGCGGCTTCGCCCAAACACTGACCCCGCGTTCAAGCTGCCAGCGCTGATACTCATCCGACAATGTACGGCTCATACGCTGATTTACCGTGAGAACCACCGCATGGCGTTGAGCTGCCTCAAAAATATCCTGCGTTTGATACAACACTTAAATATCTATCCTTCTCCATTATCCTGCCCTGCAGATTTGCCATCTTCCTTCGCTGTAACAGATTTTGTATCATCATCAAAAGTGAATATAAATCGATACACTATACCTGTGCTGGCATCAGAAACGTAGAGTCTGCCATCGGAAGCAACTGCGAGAGCTGTGGGCCGGGCATATATTTCCTTAGAGGTAGCCAAGCCACTGACCACATCTAGCCCCCAACCAGTCAGATCCCCTTGATCACCCAAAGGCAGCCCTACTATCCTGAAACCACTACGCTGTGCATCATCCATGCGCCCTTTGAGAGCAACATACAACATGGATCGATAACGCGCCGGGGCATCAAGCATGGTGCCAAAGGCAAATCCGGCAGGAGTACTGTGGGATGGGAGAAGCGCAACCGGAGCGTCAGTGGCATTACAGATGGTTGTTGTTCCCAGATGTTTATCCGGCACCTGAAACCCATAACAGAACGGCCAGCCGTAATCTCCTCCTTGTTTAATGATATTGATCTCTTCAGGCGGTGGATGCAGATCCAGGCTTTCAGGGGAATCTTCGAGCGCCCAGAGTGCTCCGGTATGAGGATGGTGCGTCAGCGCACGCGCATGATGCAGTCCTGCAGCAAAGAGCTCTATTTCCCCTGCTGGAGTAATGCACAACACCCCGGCGCGCTGCCACTCAAGTTCCTGCGGTTTTGCGTCCCCTGCACCCATAGAAAGATAGATACTACCATCAGGCGCAATAGTGAGCGCACGGTATTCTGTTGCACTCGCCGGAGGAAGGTCGGCTACGACAGTCTCAAAACTTGCTTCCGGTGTTGTGGTGGATGCGGGTATCTTGAGTCTGAGTACCGCTGTGCGTGTAGCAACGTACAGAGAACCAGCATGCCAGTCCAGTCCCATAGGTCGATCAAGACCGGAACTGAGTATACTCTTGCGCCACATATCGCCTGGAGGATTGTCTGTAACAGCTGGTGTAAACGATGAATTCTGCCGTTCCACACGATACACCATACCTGAATCGGGCAGAGATGCGAACATTGCCATCGGGTTGATTCCCGTTGAGAAGACCATATCTTCAATGCCCTTCAGGCCGCACGCAATCGGGTGCAGATCCATCCCGTCAAGCATCCTGACCTCAACTGCAGGTGGAAGTGTATTAGCACACTCCAGCGACAACATCCGGCTTTGAATGCCAAAGTCCGGAGCCCCTTTGCGTTTATTCGTTGAGTCGAAGCCAAAGTTGTTATCTGAAGGAGGGGGAGGAGTATCTGCATCCACATTAACATCCGGGCTCAATCTATAGGTCCGCGCTCGACTGTGTTCCTCAACAGTAGGCCACAGACGTTCCGCTGTGAGATGGGCCAGCAGCACCGCCATGGGGATGGCAATCAACAACATCCCCCTGCCCCAGCGTTTCCCGATCAACGCCAGTGCAAATCCAACCCCGAGCATCACCACAAACAGCAACAACGGAGAGTTGAACGAAAATACCTTCACCCCGAATACAAGCAGCGCCGCGCCCCACAGCAGAATCATGTAAAAGAGAAATTCGATTATCCCACGCATTTATGCTTTTTGATCCTTTTCCTGCCCCAGGTGATACCCTTTTTGCAGATAGTGCACCACATAGTCATATACAGCGGAACTTAAGGCATGTTGCTTGCCAGTATACCCTGCATCGCGCAGTTTTGTTACATCGGAACAGGTATAGTACTGATAGCGGTCGCGGAGCTCAGGGGGCATCTCTATATATTCAATATCAGGTTCCATTCCAAGGGCGGAAAAGATAGCCCCAGCCAGGTCGTTCCAGGTGTTAGCGCTCGAACTACCTATATTGAAAATACCGTTCACCTCAGGATGCTTAAAAAAGAACAGGGTCATATCCACCACATCCTTGATATACACGAAATCACGCTTCTGCTCTCCATGCGCATATTCGGAACGGTAGGATTTAAACAGACCTATCTTGCCACTGCGCATAATCTGTTCGTAGGCCTTGATAACCAAAGAGCGCATCTCCCCCTTATGGTATTCGTTGGGGCCAAAGACGTTGAAAAACTTCAATCCTGCTATGGAGTCAAGCATCCCCTCACGTCGGGCCCACAGATCAAACATATGCTTGGAATAGCCGTACATATTCATGGGGCGCAACTGATCCAACTCCGTCTCCGCATCAATAAATCCATGGCCTCCATCGCCATAGGTTGCTGCACTGGAAGCGTAGATAAAGCGCGCATTTAAATGCCGTGCAAACAGAGCCGTCTGCTTGGTGTATTCAAAGTTATTCTGCACCAGATAGCGCGAATCCGTTTCCGTAGTAGCGGAACACGCTCCCATGTGGAAAATCACTTCGATGCCTTGCGCGCCAAAATCACACAGATGTGGTAAGTCTTCGCCACGGGCAAGGCGAAGAAAATCATCTTTCTCCACATAATCGGCGTAGCGCAGTGGAACTAGATTACGCCATTTGTCTGAGGTTCCGAGGGCGTCAACAATCAATATGTCATCGCGTCCCAATTGATTAAGACGCCACACCAGGGCACTGCCGATAAACCCCGCTCCTCCGGTTACAACAATCATGGTTTCGATATCTCCTTTAGTAATAATCTGTATGCGTTAAAACTGAAATTACGCATCAAAATCTGCTATAGTGATGCACATGTTAATTATCATGATTTCTAAAGATATTAGCACTGCCACGGATCGGGCGCAAACATGTTACAATCCTTGATATTTAACCACAATTCAGTCTGGCTAAACAGCGTTCTATATTTCCCAGAATCGGGCTGATTGTTCTTGACAATTCTGTTTATACAAGTCTATGTTCGTTTTTCAACAAGCCTAAAACAACCAATATTCAAGCGCTGCAACCAAGTGCCCTTTTAGTGTAATTATGCTCCCCTTCAATGAGTTCTGGCTTCCACAGCGCGGCGCAAATATTTTTTACTTCGACTAAAAAAAGAAAGGACTCGCAACATGGCTAAAAATCGTGAAGCTCTTGAATACCACAGCTGCGGACGCAAGGGTAAAATAGAGGTGGTTGCCACCAAACCCTGCCTCACCAGCCGCGACCTCTCCCTCGCCTACAGCCCGGGCGTGGCGGATCCATGTCTTGAAATTGAAAAGAATCCCAAGGATGCCTATGAGTATACTGCTAAAGGCAATCTGGTGGCAGTAATTTCCAACGGCACCGCAGTACTGGGGCTGGGGGACATAGGCGCCCTCGCAAGCAAGCCGGTAATGGAGGGAAAAGGTGTTTTATTCAAGCGCTTTGCCGATGTAGATGTGTTTGATATTGAGCTCGACACCAAGGATCAGGAAGAAATTGTACGCACAGTAAAGCTGCTCGAGCCCACCTTCGGGGGGATCAACCTGGAGGACTTCAAGGCGCCGGAATGCTTCTACATTGAGGAGCAACTCAAAGAACGCATGAACATTCCAGTCTTCCACGATGACCAGCACGGCACTGCCATCATTGCTAATGCCGGACTTTTAAACGCGCTGGAGATTATTGGTAAAGATATTGGAAAAATCCGCATAGTTGTTAATGGCGCCGGTGCTGCTGGCATCGCCTGTGCCAACATGGCTCTGACCCTGGGAGCCAAACAGGAGAACATGGTTCTGTGTGACAGCAAAGGGGTTATCTATAAAGGCCGCAAAGAGGGGATGAACCCATACAAAGAACGCCTCGCCACCGAGGCAGAGGCACGCACCCTGGAGGAGGCGATGGATGGGGCAGATGTGTTCTTCGGTGTCTCTGCCAAGGATGCCGTGACCCCCGAGATGGTCGCAAGCATGGCCGCTGATCCGGTTATCTTCGCTATGGCGAACCCTGATCCTGAGATCCTCCCGAGTGACGCATTCAAGGTGCGTGACGACGTAATCATGGGCACAGGGCGCAGCGACTTCCCCAACCAAGTCAATAATGTGCTATGTTTCCCGTTCCTGTTCCGTGGTGCCCTCGACACCCACGCCACCGCCATCAACGACGAGATGAAAATGGCAGCGGTAAAAGCACTTGCCAATCTTGCCAAGGAAGACGTGCCTGATTCAGTTATCAAAGCCTACGGCAACACCAAGTTTTCCTTCGGGCGCGACTACCTGATCCCCAAACCCTTCGATCCACGCGTTTTGCTCCACGTGGCTCCCGCAGTGGCGCAAGCGGCCATCGACAGCGGAGTGGCTCAGACCCACATCGAGGATATGGTCAAATACACCGAGTCTCTTGAAGCCCTGCAGGGGCGCTCCAAGGAGATCATGCGTACTTTGATCAACAAAGCCAAGTCATGTCGCAAACGTATTGTGTTCCCCGAGGGCGACCACGACAAAATTCTGCGCGCTGCTCAGGTTCTTATGGATGAGCGCATCGCCATCCCTATTCTCCTTGGACAGGAGAAGGAGATCATCAATAGTATCCGCCGCCTGGGACTGGATCTGCACGGGGTACAGATTATTGACCCGCACGACAATCCGAATACCAGAAAATATGCAGATGAATTCTTTCGTCTGCGCCAGCGCAAAGGGGTCACCCAGGCTGAGGCGGTTCGCACCATGGGGCATGAACGCAACTACTTTGGCGCCATGATGGTGCATATGGGAGACGCGGATGCTATGCTTTCGGGTATCAACCACCACTATCCCGAAACCATCCGCCCCACCCTCGAAATTATCGGCAAGCAGGACGAGATCATGGGGGTACACGGTCTGTACATGCTCGCATTCAAGAATCAGGTGGTTTTCTGCGCTGATACCACCGTATGCATCGATCCGAGTGCGGAAGAGCTCGCAGAAACGGCTATACTCGCTGCCAACAAAGCACGCCACTTCGACGTCGAACCGCGCATTGCCATGCTCTCCTTCTCCAACTTCGGCAGTGCTAACCACCCCTACACAAGCAAGATCCGCAAGGCGACCCAGCTTGTAAAAGAATGGGCTCCCGAGCTTATAGTTGAAGGCGAAATGCAGGCCAATGTGGCCTTTGACCATGATATCACCGAGCGCCAGTACCCCTTCTCTGCCATCAAAGGCGATGCCAATGTCCTGATCTTCCCGGATCTTGATGCTGGCAATATTGCCTACAAGCTCTTGAATAAGCTTGGTGGAGCTGAGGCGGTTGGACCGATCCTCATGGGGGTCAAGAAACCTGTCCACGTGCTTCAGCGCGGTGACGATGTTAATGACATTGTCAACCTTGCGGCAGTGGCCGTGGTCGATGCACAGCAATCGATGGTACAGGAAGTTCACAAATGTTGAATAGAGCCTGCCAGTCGATAATGTAGAACAATGAGACAAGAAGCCCCTGACCAGTCAGGGGCTTCTTGCGTTAAAGCACAGCACACCTCTCGCGATGCCGCAGGTTCACTTCCGCACTTGATACACTTCCAAATTCTACCTATCCCTGCTACAATCCGGCGTCTTTATACCTAGCTATACTCACCGCTTTAACTTTAATCCAGCAGCACCGGCCAGGAGGTTCTGTCATGCGTTATAAAAGCACCAGAGGTTCAGTTACAGATATATCGTTTTCCGATGCAGTTATGATGGGATTAGCCACTGATGGAGGACTGCTGCTCCCGGAACACATTCCGAGTATATCGGAGCAGGAGCGCGCACGGTTTCGCTCCATGGAATATCCCGAGCTGGCGTACAATATCATAAAGCATTTTGTAGGCGACGACATACCTGCTGAAGAACTACAGCAGATTATTCAGCGTTCATACAACAAATTCACTCATCCTCAAATCACCCCGGTACAACGCCATGGAGATGTACATATTCTCGAGTTGTTCCACGGCCCAACTCTGGCATTCAAGGATGTAGCGCTGCAGTTTCTCGGCAATCTATTTGAATATCTGCTCAAACAGCGCAAATCTCACATGAACATCATCGGCGCCACCTCTGGTGATACCGGCAGTGCTGCAATCTACGGTGTAAAAGGGAAAGAGAATATCAATATTTTTATCCTCCACCCGGAAGGAAAAGTCTCACCCATTCAGGAACTACAGATGACCACGGTTACTGATCCGAATGTGTTCAACCTCGCCATTGACGGCAACTTCGATGACGGACAGCGCATTATAAAGGAGATCTTCGGCGATCTGGGATTCAAGCAGAAGCACGCCCTGGGCGCGGTCAACTCGATAAACTGGGCGCGTGTACTCGCACAGATTGTCTATTACTTCTATGCCTGGAGCAGAACTTCTTCCCACGATAATGCGCGCGTAGACTTTGCCGTACCTACAGGAAATTTCGGGGATATCTTTGCCGGCTATATGGCTAAACAGATGGGACTGCCTGTAGGACAGCTGGTACTTGCAACCAATGAAAACAACATCCTGTCGCGTTTTGTTGCTAATGGAGATTACTCCATTGATACCGTGGTAGAGACCCTCTCTCCATCCATGGATATTCAAGTGGCAAGTAACTTTGAACGCTATCTTTACTACCTTCTCGATGGCGACAGTGACACCCTGATGCAGCTGATGGAGGATTTCAAGACCAGGCACGCAATGACCTTCAGCAAAACGCAACAGCAACAGGTTCAGAAGGATTTCAGCACCCTGACGGTAGATACTGACACCACATTGAACAGCATTGCGCGTTTTTACCGCGAAAATAAATACATCCTCGATCCACACACGGCGGTCGGGGTAACTGCAGGAGAGCACCTGCGCAGTGACGATGTACCAATGATATGTCTCGCCACTGCACATCCGGCTAAATTTTCTGATGCAGTTCGCCGCGCTATCGATATTGAACCGCCGCGCCCGGAATCGCTACGCGACATTGAACAGCGCGAGAAGCGCTGTGAACACATCAGTGCGGATACCCAGGTAATTAAAGACTACATTGTGACCCATGCGCTGAATTAGACCAAAGCTCAAGGTATTCATCTAACTCACGTACACGCAACAACACCCCAAACAAATATCGGGAGAGATATTAAACCGTTATGCTTACACAAACCGGAGACATCACCTACTGGGTTGCGCTCAGCGCCGGACTGCTGTCGTTCTTTTCCCCCTGCGTCCTCCCCCTTATCCCCTCATTTATGGCATACATTACCGGAGTGTCCTTTGCCGACCTTAAAGAGGAGCATCAGAGTTCGCAGGTGCGCTGGCGTGTCTTGAGTCACTCGTTTGCCTTTGTATGTGGTTTTTCCGCGGTGTTTATTCTTCTGGGTGCGGCAGCGGGACTGTTCTCAGGCTCGGTGCAATCCAGCATGGATGAAGGACTCCTCTGGGTGCAACGTATTGGTGGGGTGCTGGTGTTTGCTTTTGGTCTGCACATGACCGGGGTTCTGCGCATCGGGATGTTAATGCAGGACAAGCGGATCAATATCAAAAACAAGCCCAGTGGCTATGTGGGCAGTTTTCTGGTAGGACTGGCATTTGCCGCAGGCTGGACACCCTGCATTGGCCCAATTCTAGGGGCTATTCTCGCCCTCGCAGCGGGAACCTCCAGTGACACTATTCATGGCATAGCCCTTCTGACCACCTACTCTGCCGGGCTGGGGATTCCTTTCATGCTCGCCGGGCTGCTGTTTCATAAATTCCTGGTATTTTTCAACCGTTTTAAAACCCACATTCGCCTGATGGAGATTATTACCGGTATACTTATGATTTTTGTGGGTATTCTCCTGTTCTCAAACCAGTTCAGCAAAATATCCACCTGGCTCTATCAGATAATCCCTATGTAACCACAACGGAACTATTTTTTTCACTCTTGATAAAAGTGCGCCCTATTTGCCTGGGCAGGTACTTTTCACATCAGGATTCTGCCGTGGAACGAATATCCTTCACTTTAAGCTGTAGGGATGTTCTCCCCTGCCAGGTATTGGTATCAACCTGAAAGAGAATATCAACCCGTCCTTGTAACATCTCCAACTTTAGGGCGAGGCTAAAAGCGATGCAGGGCAGGCTGTAGCCTCCCTGCTGCACCCTGAAACGCAGATGCTTTCCCCCCACTATATCAGCCTGCTGCGCCTTAAGATTGCGGCACAAAAACACCGGCTCGGGATTCCCCATCCCGAACGGCGCCAGCGCTTGAAGCTCTTCATGCAGCTGGGCACTGATATCATCGAGGGGAAGCTCCAGATCATAGGTAGTACGGGGAATAAGTTGCTCAGGGCTAAGAACCTGGTGGGTGTACTCCTCCAGCGCATGGGCAAATGGCTCAATATTATGCACCTCAATGCTTAAGCCCGCAGCAAACTCATGCCCACCGTACCCTTGCATCCAAGCACCACAGTGTTTCAGTGCATGGTAAAGGTTAAACCCGTGGATAGAGCGTCCGGAGCCTTTACCCACTTCGCTTTCCGGATCGATAGCAATCAGGATTACGGGACGGTTATACATCTCGACCAGGCGGCTTGCAACAATACCTATCACCCCGGAGTGCCAGCTTGAATCTGCAAGAACGATGCTGCAACTTGAACTGTTCATTTCCTTTTCAATCCGCGCTATCGCATGCCGCAGGGTCCCCTCTTCAATTTCCTGGCGCTCGTGATTGCAATGATCCAACTCGGTGGCAATATTAAGTGCAACCTGTGTATCATCACTCAGCAACAGTTCAACTCCGCGTGCTGCATCAGCAAGGCGTCCAGCTGCATTGAGGCGTGGTGCAAGACGAAATCCCACCACGCCGGCACTAACTTTATCCACTCCGGCAACTTCGCGCAGTTTACTGATTCCTGGGCGATAATCCGCCTCGAGCAAAGGAAGACCGGCTCTGACCAGAATACGATTAACCCCGGTAAGCGGCACGAGATCCGCAATCGTACCGAGGGTGACCAGATCGAGAAGCAAACGAATATCAAACCTTTCCGCTTTTCGATTCTCACGTCGCAATACGCTGTAAAGTGCGACTACCAGCATAAACGCCACCCCTGCCCCACACAGCGGTTTATACGGAAATGTTGAATAATCAAACCAGGGATTCACACACGCGTACGCGGCGGGCAGGTGATCACCCGGCTGGTGGTGGTCGGTTATAATGAGATCAATACCACATTCACGTGCTAACTCTGCTTCTGCAATGGCAGTGATACCGCAGTCAACCGACACTACAACCTTAACACCGGCGGCGGCATCATTCCGCAGAGCTTCGCCACTCAGGCCATACCCATCCTCCAGACGCAAGGGAATATGATAAGAAACCCTGGCTCCGGCTTGCTTGAGAGCTAGATAGAGTACCGAAGTGGCACTTACTCCGTCTACATCGTAATCCCCATGTATTGCGATCTTATCTCGGTTGTGAATGGCAGAGTGCAGGCGTCCCACTGCCTTATCCATGTCCGGCAGGAGGAACGGATCGGGAAGTTCCTTCAGGCGAGCATGCACAAAAGCATGCGCCTGTTGGGTGGAATTTATCCCACGCAGGGCGAGCAACTGCGCCTGTAGAGGGGTTATTCCTTCCGAAACAAAAGTTTCAGCAGAAGAAGACACCTCGGCGCGTAGTTGCCAGATACGTCGAGTATGAGCACTCATGGGGGTAGATGATATCTTTGGATCCGGGCTCCGAACTTCAGATTTCACATGTTACTCCAAATAAAAAAAGAGCCGCAGTAAAGCACGGCCCTTTTTTATATAATTTACATTCTTTATTTATCCAGCGGTTCAGGCTTTCTGAGTCTTTTTGGTCTGAAACTTATCCCACATCAACAGCACTGGGCTGGCAATGTATATAGAGGAATAGGTTCCCACTATAACCCCAATCAGGAGAGCAAAGGCAAAATCGTGGATAACTCCACCCCCGAAGATAAACAGGGATAATACTACCAGCAACGTAGTGCTTGAGGTCAGGATAGTACGCGACAGGGTGTCATTGATACTCCGATTGATGAGTTCTGCAAAGCTTTTGTCATGGTAGCGCCCGCGATTCTCTCTAATCCGGTCATACACAATAATGGTATCATTGAGGGAATACCCTATAATAGCGAGAAAAGCTGCGATAATCGGAAGACCTATCTCTTTATCAAAAAGCGAGAAGGCTCCAAATGTCAGAGTTACGTCGTGCAATAACGCGACAATAGCTCCCACAGCAAAACGTAATTCGAAACGCCAGCTGATATATATCAGAATGCCAACCATAGCATACACAATGGCCATCAGTCCCTTTTTACGAAGATCTTTGCCTACTTGGGGGCCAACCATCTCAACCCGGCGTAACTCAATGCTTCCATCTCCATATTCCTGTTCCAATTTCTGCATCAGGGCGGTACGCATGCCCTGGAGACCACCATCAGTTTCCTCCGCGCGGATGAGGAATTCATTATCTTCATCACCAAAACGCTGCACCACAGCAGATGCCAGCACCTCCGGCACCAACAGCTCTTTGATCTGCACCGCATCCGTAGCCTGGTTAAAACGTACTTGCACCACGGTTCCACCAGCAAAATCAACCCCGTAATTGGGCCCCCCACGAACTACCAGTGCGGCCAGCCCAACCAGAATAAGAACAACTGATATTACTGCCGCATATCGACGCTTACTTATAAAGTCAATATTTACATCGGGTTTTATCAACTCCATCAGTTGCTCCTTTTATATGCTGATCTTCCGGACATTACGCACATCCAGGAAGAAATCAAAAATCAGGCGTGAAACGAATATGGCGGTAAACATAGAAGCCAGAATACCTACCGAAAGGGTTACCGCAAAGCCCTTGACCGGACCGGTGCCGAACTGGAACAGAACCACTGCTGCGATCAGAGTGGTTATATTGGCATCCACGATGGTAACAAACGCCTTGGCGTAGCCGGAATCAATCGCAATACGTGCTGATTTGCCGTTGCGTAACTCCTCGCGTATACGTTCAAAGATCAAGACGTTGGCATCAATCGCCATCCCGACCGTGAGCACAATCCCCGCTATCCCGGGCAGTGTCAGGGTCGCCTTGAACATTCCCAGTAGCGCCATGATAAAAATGATATTCAACACCAGCGCAGTATTGGCCACAACACCGGCGCCGCGATAGTATACAAGGATCATCAATATAACCAGCACCGCACCGATGATGACGGAATTAACACCCTGTTCAATTGAATCATGTCCGAGGGACGGTCCTACAGTGCGGTTTTCCAGAATATTAACCGGAGCCGGAAGCGATCCTGCACGCAGTACAATGGCCAAGTCGGTTGCTTCCTGCTCGGTAAAGGCACCGCTGATTTGTGCGCTTCCACCAGAAATACGCTCACGGATCGTAGGGGCAGAGTATACGGTATCATCGAGCACGATAGCCATGCGCTGTCCTACATTGGCGGCGGTAATCTGGTCAAAGCGTTTCGCCCCGGCAGCATTGAAGTCGATGGCAACATAGGGCTCATTGAAACGTGTATCGATCCGCACCTGCGCATCGGAGAGCAGATCTCCGGTAAGAGATGAACGCTCAGTCACTACTATGGGGCGCTCGGTCACCTGCCCAGTACGGGGATCGACATCGCGCTCATACAGGAGTGTGGTACCGGGCTCTAGATTTCCCGTCTTGGCTGCTTCGATATCCGCATCCTCCACAACCATCTTGAACTGCAGCTGCGCGGTCTTGCCTAACAGGTTTATAGCGCGTTGTGGATCCTTTATTCCGGGCAGCTGAATAAGAATGCGATTGTCCGACTGCCGCTGAATTACCGGCTCACTCACGCCGAATTGATCCACGCGGTTGCGCATGGTCTCAAGAGCCTGACGCACGGCAAAGTCTTCTATCTGGGCAATCTCTTTATCGCTAAAGCGATAGTTCTTCTCCACGTAGCCAGAACTCTCTTCGATAGTCATGGGTTCGAGGGAGGGGAACTGCTCCCGCATCACCGCATCCACTTCTTCGCCTGCTTCCGTATCATATACGGTAACCTTCAGGCGCTCACCATCAAAGCGTTCCACACTTTTGAAAATAATATCCTCATCGTTGAGAAGAACCTCGGTCTCTTCGATAACGCTGTCAAGGCGGCCTTCGACCGCTTTGCCAACCTCTACACCCAAAACCAGGTGCATTCCTCCCTGAAGGTCGAGCCCCAGATGGATAGGATCAAAGGCATTCTGCCACCAGGTGGGCAGACGATCCTTCATCAGCGTAGGTGCCAGTGAGGCAAGGGCCAGTAGCACACAAGCCAGAACCAGCAAACCACGCAATTTAATGCTGTTCGTCATATCTCAACTCCACTCCCCTTCAGGAAGGCCAGCGCTGCGAGTACCTGACCGCGCGCCGCATTCATGGGTGTATAAAACGTATACAAACTAAAAAACTGATTGTTACTCGCTCTGCTCTGCAGTAGCGGATACAGAACTGCGATTGAACTTCAGCTTCACCCCTTTATCAACCTCAATGGTGATCACATCGTCCTGTACGGTAGCAATTTTACCGTGGATACCCCCGGCGGTAACTACATTATCCCCGGCCTTGAGGGATTCGATTAGTTTGCGGTGCTGTTTGGCGCGTTTCTGCTGCGGACGAATGAGGAGAAAATAGAAGATCGCGAACATCAGAACGAGCATAACGATCCCCTCGTATCCTTGCTGTCCACCCTGTGCTCCGCTGCCTGCCATTGCATAAGCGTTTGAAACCATAATAATTATTCCTCCCGGTTAAGTTGGTTGCGTAAAAAATTTAAGCACTGTTTATAACCTGTTATGACGTAACTTTCAAGTACAAGACCACCCTACTATGAAATAGAACCTACATTTTACTTCAAGTGCGCATGGCATAGAAGTCCGCACAAAAAGCCGCGAATCTATCCTGTGCGATGGCACTGCGCATCTGATCCATGAGGGATAAATAGTAATGCAGATTGTGCTGGGTATTTAGCATGGAAGCGAGGATCTCATTGCATTTGAACAAATGGCGCAGATAGGCGCGGCTGTAGTTGCTACACACGCAACAATCGCACTGTGGATCGATAGGACTCGAATCATCTGCATACTGCGCCTGCTTGATACTGATCTTACCCGTATGGGTGAAAAGCACCCCGTTGCGCGCATTGCGGGTGGGCATGACACAGTCAAACATATCCACGCCACGCCGCACCCCCTCTACCAGATTTTCCGGTGTCCCAACCCCCATTACATAACGTGGCTGGCGTTGAGGAAGCAGAGGCAGGGTGTAGTCCATAACCGCATACATCTCCTCCGCGCCCTCGCCCACCGATAACCCACCAATGGCATAGCCATCAAAACCGATATCCATAAGAATCTGCGCACTTTCGCGGCGCAGATCTTCATACATCCCCCCCTGGACGATACCAAATAACGCACTGCCATCACTGCGATCATGCGCCGCAAGGGAACGCCCGGCCCAGCGCATGGAGCGTGCAGTTGAATCCTCTACATATGTACGCGTGGCCGGATACGGAATGCACTCATCAAACACCATAAGGATATCTGCCCCCAGCGCCTGCTGAATCTGCACCGATGATTCGGGGGTGAGAACTCTGTTCGAGCCGTCGAGGTGCGATTGGAATCTGACCCCGTCTTCATCAATCTTGCGCAATTTCCCCAGACTGAACACCTGAAACCCGCCGCTGTCGGTCAGAATCGGGCCGGACCAGTGCATAAACTTGTGCAATCCGCCTAGATGTTGAATCAGCTCATGCCCGGGGCGTAAAAAAAGGTGGTAGGTATTACCCAGGATTATCTGCGCCCCGATATCGTGCAGGGTTTCCGGGAGCACGGCCTTTACCGTGCCCTGGGTTCCCACCGGCATGAATACCGGGGTTTCGATCATACCTCTGGGCGTGGTTATGCGCCCTCTGCGCGCAGCTGAGGTGGTATCGGTATGGAGAAGTTCAAATCCAAACGCCATGGTATAGCGGTTCCTTCAGCAAAAAGTTAGGTTATCAGCATGCAGTCGCCATAACTGAAAAAACGATAGCGCTGCGCCACCGCCTCAGCGTACGCGCGCAGAACAAAGTCCCGCCCCGCAAAGGCGCTCACAAGCATGAGTAAGGTGGATTTGGGCAGGTGGAAGTTAGTCAGCAGTGCATCGATAACCCTGAAACGGTAGCCGGGGTAGATAAACATATCCGTCATTCCACTACCGGGGAGAATCTCGCCTGCGTCCGTGGCGATGTATTCTAGGGTACGTGTAACTGTGGTTCCAAGCGCTACCACCCTGCGCCCATCTCGTTTGGCGGCAGTTACTGCATTCGCTGTGATTTCCGGGATACTGTACGCTTCAGCGTGCATGCGGTGTTCTGCAATATTATCCACCCGCACCGGCAGAAATGTTCCCAACCCTACATGCAGGGTTAGTGGGACAACCTCAACCCCTTTAGACCGCAGACGCTCGAGGATCCGGGGGGTGAAATGCAGCCCAGCAGTAGGAGCGGCTACCGCGCCGGGGACACTGGAAAACGTGGTCTGATAGCGCTCCAGATCCTTCTCTTGCGGGGCACGTTCAATGTACGGCGGCAGGGGGATACTCCCCTTCTCCTCCAGCCACTGCTGAAAATCGGCTCCACTGTACTCGAAGCGGATATTTCTGTACCCATCCTCACACTCCTCCAGCACCTCGGCGTTAAGGTCATCGGCGAGAATAAGTCGGGTTCCGGGCCGTGGAGCCCTGGAGCTGCGGGTAAGACACACCCAGCACTCTCCCGGAACATGTTCCAGGCGCCGTACCAGAAAAACCTCTATCTTCCCTCCACTGGTCTTGGTGCCATAAAGACGCGCCGGGATAACCCGGGTATCATTAATAACCAGGACATCCCCGGCATTAAAGTAATGCTCGATCTCTTTAAACCGGGTGTTGAGAATGCGTTCGGTGCTGCGCTCCAACAACATAAGACGCGAATCTTCGCGCTGCGCTGCGGGTTGTTGCGCAATCAGGTCTGGAGGTAGGGTATAGTCAAAATCGCTCAGGAACATAATACACAAATCAGGTAAAATAGTTGGAGGCAATATACACCATAGCGAGGCCAGCGAGCATCAATACAAGCCCCATACTACGCATAATGTGTTCAGGCAGGGGCAATATTTGCAACAGCATTTTCTTCACCCCCTGAGGAGAGAGAAACCAAGGCATCCCCTCGACCACCATTACCACACCTATCACTGTGAGAAAAAATTCCATATTTGTCACGTAACTGCTTACCTTGAAAATTGGGTAACTATTGAGCATCCATGAGCGGTCAAGGCTTGTGGTGCCCATGGGGAGGGCGTCTGTCGAACGGCCATAGACGGGGCAAAGTGTCCACTGGGATTGGTTCCACAAGCCCTTCCTGAATTGTTACAAAATCGATACAAAAGCTTGCTTGCCAACCCGGGATCAACTCAGGCGCCATGCTCACAAAAAAACCCGCCGATTCTGGGCGGGTTTTTTTGCTACATATCCCGTAACATTCAGGCCAGATCCATCGCTGCCTGATAGATTAGGTTGAATAGTTCTTCAATATCCTCTTCTGCAATACAGGAGAACGCCACGCGCAGATCGGTTTTATTGACTGCAATAGTACCCACGCCGTATTTGTCCAGCAGATGGAGGCGTAACTGCTCTGCTTCCACATTCTTCAACTTCAGACACATGAAATAGCCGGAGTTGAAGGGATAGTACTCCCACACACCATCGAACTTGGAGTCCGTAAGCACCTCTTTGACCTTCAGAGCACGCCCCTTCATAATCTGATACTTCTGTTCTTTCTGCTCAAGAAACTTATCCGAACGCAGAGCATCAAGTACAAAAGTCTGACCCGGGTGGGAGCAGTTGGAAATGGTAGCACGAATACAGCCGAGGGTTTTCTTCTCCAGCGCGGCAAGGACTTCATCGCTTTCATCCGCATAGGTTATAAATCCGGTGCGGAAGCCCCAGACGTACTCTTCTTTGGTAGCTCCATCGAGCTTGATGGGAAGAATTCGCGGGTGGAGGTTGGCGAGCTTACCATACAGGGATTCTTGCATGGAATCTTCGTAGAACAGGCCGAAATAGGCATCATCGGTAACCACAACCAAGTTACACCCATCCTCGGCCACGTCCTTGATCACCTTGACGATAGCATCCCCTTCTTCAACACTGGGGGTATACCCACTGGGATTATTGGGGAAATTCAACAGCACAATCGCTTTACCCTTTTCTGCCGCTACGTTCTCCAGCTCAGACTTGAACGCCGGAACATTGAAGCCTCCCGCTACCGTAAAGGTGGGATACTTCTTGATCACTGCACCACGACGGGTGGTAAAGGTAAGGTTGTAGTTGCCCCACATCATATCGGGCAGAACCATGTGATCACCGGAATCCACAAACATATCCGCCACAATAGAGAGACCGTGGGTCAAAGCGCTGGTTACAATGGGAACCCCGAACTTTTTCCCCTTCATGCTTGGATTCTCGCGCAGCATTTTCTCACGCCAGGCTGCTCGCAACTCAGGTTTCCCTGCAGGCGGCGCATAAGGGAAAATATCTTTGGGATTATACGCGGAGAGTTTGTCATGAATGCACTGCAGATACATGGGTCCATCACCTTCGGTCGCGATACCGATGGTGGCATTGTATTTGTGCGCCTTCTCTTTTGCTTCAGCCGATTGCGTCAGAATTCCTTTGGGGAAGAACAGATTCTTGCCCAGGTCGGAGAGCATCTCCAGGACGTGCGGATTCTTCTGCGCGAGTACATCATTTAGTTCTTGAGCCAGTGGATTCATGGTCATTACCTTCTTTCCCAAGTATTGTATAAAATGCCGATCACACGACCGGAACAAAAACACAATTTATGATTAAATCAGGATTATCGGGTTGATGTCAAATCCTATTTGTAAGTCATTACGGTGCATTCCGCTTAGCAGTAAAGGCTGAAAATCATTGTCGATGCCGTACTGTAGCAGATGTATTACGACACCACCGGGATATCCTCCCAGCGCGTGGTATAAGCTGGCGACAGATGGGCACGCTTCATGCGCCAGTCCTCTTTTATCCCCTGGGCACCAAACCATATTTTACCTTTGCCACTGCGATTAACCGTATCCACCACCTGCATCAGTGCCGGGTTTTGCCGTTGCGCAGAGGCGTGGTCGAACAGCCCCGCCTGCACCTCATTCTCCGGACATAGGTCACTCAGCATCACGCCGGCCTTGGCGTAACGGTATCCTTGACGCCATATGCTCTGCAGTGCGCTGGTGGCCGCTCCCACCATGGCCATAGTGTCGTTGCCGGGAAAATCGAGACGGCGCTGTGCCGAATTGGAATAATGGCGCTCATTGGTGTTATACGTCCCGGTACGGATAAATACCGTCACCTGACTGGCGACCTGTCCCTGTTCGCGCAATTTTTCCGCCACCCTTACGGTGTAAGTACATACGGCCTCGCGCAGCTCGGTAAAATCTGTTATGCGCTGCGCGAAAGAGCGCGAGCATATAATCTGCTGCTTGTTTGCCGGAGACGACTCGAGACCGAAGCAGGGCTGGCCATTAAGTTCGTACACCGTGCGCTGCAGATTTACCGAAAAGCGGCGTCTGATTCTGTCCGGTGACGCCTGCGCCAAATCCGCTACGGTACGAATCCCCATGGCGTGGAGCTTGTCACGGGTTCGACCTCCTACGCCCCAGACTTCCTCCACTGCAGTACGTGCAAACAGGTATTCACGCTGCTGCGGATCACAGAGATCAACTACACCGCTACTGGCAACATCGTGTTTAGCTGCGCTATTCGCCAGTTTCGCGAGGGTTTTACTCGGGGCAATGCCAACACACACTGGTATCCGCAGCCAGCGTAACAGCCGCTCGCGCACCTTACGTCCAAACTCCAAGCGCTCTTCCCGCGGGGCGCTCTCATCGGGAAGACGCAAAAATGCCTCATCTATGGAGTACACCTCCATATCCGGCACCATCTCCTCTAATACCAGCATCACGCGCGCAGATATATCCGCATACAGGGTATAGTTGGAGGAAAAAACCACCACATCATGGCGTTTAATCAGATCACGAATCTGAAAATGGGGCACCCCCATCTTTATCCCCATATCCTTCACTTCCTGACTGCGTGCCACCACGCAGCCGTCGTTGTTGGACAGCACCACAATGGGTCGGCGGCGTAGATCGGGGCGGAACAAGCGCTCACAACTGACATAGAAGTTGTTGCAATCTACCAGAGCAAACATCGGGATGCACCTCTAACGCAGGGGATGGATAACATTTGTGACCACTCCCACGATATTGGTCTCGTTGTCGGGGACGATGGGAATAGGCTGGTATGCCCTGTTCATGGGAACGAGTCTCGGCTCCGGATGAAGTTCGAGCATTTTTACCGTAAGGGAATCATCAATGCAGGCGACAACAATATCTCCATGACGCGGATCAATACTTCCCTCGACTATCAGTACATCTCCGTCCCCGATCCCGCCTTCCACCATGGAATCACCTTTTACGCGGACAAAAAACGCCGTCGCCGGATGGCGGATGCACAGTTCGTTCAGATCCATACACTGATCAACGTAATCCTGTGCCGGACTCGGGAAGCCCGCTTCAATATGCTCCGCATACATGGGGATAGAACACGGGGTTGAATTTTGCTCCACACTCGGAGTGAACACTTCAAGCACGGTGGCCTCAGGTGCATGCATACTCTTAAGCTACCTTTGCTGGGGGGGGGGGAAATGATAATTGAATACACAGGATGAAAATACACTCCGCATATAAATTAGGCAACCACAACAGCTTCATGCTCCCGGAATTACATATGCGTCCCCGCAATCCATAAAAGGCGATGGAAGCATCCCCCCCATCGCCTTTTACCTCATTTTACGATCGATTGTATATTATATATTATATTGTATAACTGCGCTGCGCCTGTGGCAGGGATATAAAACCTAATCTTCAATATTAACATCTATAGCCTTGGGTTTAGCACCTTTTACCTTCTGGAGGCGAATACTCAACACCCCGTCCTTGAAGTTCGCCTTTACGTTTTCCTGATCTACCGTCTCAGGCAGGGTAAAGCTGCGGTTAAACGCGCCATAGTGCCGTTCTATGCGATGATATGTCTTTCCTTTTTCCTCTTTTTCCTGTTTGCGCTCCCCGTGAAGCATGAGGATGCCATTTTCCACCGTTACTTTTACGTCATCCTTATTTACCTCAGGGATCTCAGCCTTTATGGTAAACTCCTCATCAGTTTCAATGATGTCTACCTTAGGCGACCAGTCGCCCTTACGCATAACATCCTGACCCCCTTCCTGACGCTCGCCTAGGGCACGATTATAACGATCGACAAACTCTTCCATTTCCCGCCATGGGTCCCAACGTACCAGTGACATAGAATTCCTCCTTTTAATGAAAAATTTACAGATGTTTACACTGCGCAAATGTTCGTAAAGCACAGACTCCCTGCCAGGGCACGGCGCAACGCACGGCCAAAAGAATGTTTCGACCTGGGTATACAATAACCCTGTATCTGAACTTTTCAAGGCGGATAGATAAAAATTTTCACACCTGAAGATACCCAGGGAATTAAGCACTTGTTGAGCTTCCTTGAAACTCAGAGCACTATTTTCCCCATTCTTTCCCTGCCACAAGAAAACATCCACTCCCCTTCAGAGTCCAACATGGTACAATGTTTATTATAGAACCATATTCAACGGAGATATGATGAACGAAGCAACATTGCAACAACCACAACAGCCGATATTTGTCGCAGGGGCAACTGGATACGTGGGAGGGAGACTGGTACCACGCCTTCTGGAACGCGGTTACAAGGTGAGCGTGCTGGTTCGCGCGCCCGAGAAGCTAGAAGGACGGCCCTGGGCCACACATCCTGATCTGCGTATTTTCAAGGGAGATGTGCTGGATCGCACCACCATGACCCAGGCGTTACACGGTTGTCGGGCTGCTTTCTATCTGGTTCACTCTATGCGTCCCGGAGTAAGCGACTTCAGCTCCACCGACCGTGTCGCTGCGCAGAACATGGCGCAGGCTGCGGCAGAAGCACATCTGGAGCAGATCATCTACCTGGGCGGCCTGGGGGAAGAGCATCCCGAGCTGAGCCGCCACTTACGTTCCCGCGCCGAGGTTGGAGAGATCCTGCGCCAGGGTTCGGTGCCTGTTACCATTCTGCGCGCCGCCATGATTATCGGTTCCGGCAGCGCCTCCTTTGAAATGCTGCGCTATCTGGTGGATCGCCTTCCCATTATCATCGCTCCGCGCAAAGTGGACACGCCGTGTCAGCCCATCAGTATCCGCAACGTTATCTACTATCTCATCGGATGTCTGGAACACCCCGAGGTTGTGGGACAAACCTTCGATATCGGTCAAAAAGAGGTTACCGACTACTGTGAGCTGATGCAGATTTACGCTGAAGAGGCAGGCCTGGGGCGGCGCCGGATCATTCAACTGCCCTTCCTTAATTCGAGCATAAGTGCATACTGGATCCATTTTATCACCCCGATCTCGGTTTCTCTGGCACGCCCCCTGGCTCAGGGTTTGAAAAATCCGGTGGTATGCCGGGAAAACCGCATTACTAAACTGATCCCCCAGGAACTCCACGATGCCAGAACCGCGATCCGCCGCGCTCTGATGCGTACACGGCAGCACGAGGTCGAAACCGCGTGGAGCGATTCGGGAGAACTGCCGCCGTTGGAGTTGAGCAACCCTGGTGACCCTTCATGGGCCGGCGGGAGCATGTTTGAGGATTCGCGCCGCATCGTGGTTGAAGCCGGTGCCGAGGAAATCTGGCCTTCGATAACCTCACTGGGTGGGGAGACTGGCTACTACTACGCCAACTGGCTGTGGAAGATGCGCGGTTTTGTGGATCAACTCATCGGTGGATTCGGACTGCTCCGGGGGCGACGCAGTTCCAAATTGCTACGTCCCGGAGATGCCATAGATTTCTGGTGTGTAGTCAAGGTTCAACGCCCTCAACTCCTGATACTTTCAGCCGAGATGAAGGTTCCCGGAGAAGCGGCACTTATTTTCATCCTCAACCCCGTCGATGACAAGCGCACCGAAGTACAGCAGATTGCGCGTTTCCTGCCCAGAGGACTCTTGGGGCTTGCCTACTGGTATGCCATGCTGCCGTTTCATCACTTTATATTCAATGGCATGCTGCGCGGAATTGCAGAATCGACCGGTGCCCCGCTGCTGCAGGGGCCGGAACATTTCAATGCCCGTTCTCAGGACTGATGCTTTCGCAGAAAGTAAAAAATCAGATGGCTAAGCAAAAAGAGTCAAATGCAAGGCGCGTGATTGCCGAGCAATGAGAAGTACTTACGTACTTAGAAGCAGCGAGGTAATTGCAGCAACGCCACAGTTGGTGAGTTTTTGCGACGCCATCAGGGCTGATCTTCAAGGCCGAGAACGTAGAACCATTCATGCTCCGAAACAGGCATTACCGAGAGGCGATTCCCCTTCTGGAGCAGCTTCATCCCTGCCAGTTCATCGTGCTCCTTCAACTCTGCCAGGGGGATCACGCGCTCGCTGTGGCGTACATATTTTACATCCACCATCATCCAGCGCGGCTTTTCCGGATCACTCTTGGCATCAAAGTGGTTTGACTCCGGATCAAATGCGGTATAATCGGGATATCCTTCCCGCACGATCTCCATGATTCCCACTATTCCCGGGGTTTTACAGTTGGAATGGTAGAAAAATGCCCGATCACCTACCTGCATGTCGTCGCGCATAAAGTTACGCGCCTGGTAATTACGTACGCCATCCCAGGGTTCGGTCTGATCCGGTCTTTGCTCCAGATCATCTATACTGAACTCCCCCGGCTCCGACTTCATCAACCAATAACGCATGATTTTGCCCTCCTCTACCTAAAGCTATAACTCGGATGATCCCTTAAGCCGCACCAGAGAACACCCTATCCCCAAAGTACATAGAGCACTGAAAATAAGGAGGGTTATGTGCATGCTGCGCAGAAACGCATCAATGGTATGCTCTGAAACAGCAACTCCCGGCATCAACCGCGTAAATACAAGGGTGATAATCATCATACTGCTGAGCATTCCGAAGGTACGCATACTTGCATTCATGCCCGAGGCGATCCCCAAGTAGCGCGGCGCCACACTCCCCATGATAATGCTTATATTGGGCGAGGAAAACAACGCAAACCCGGTACCGAGAAAGATCAGCAACGCATATACCATAAGCATATCCGAGGCGCGATCCAGGTTGGCGGCAAAACCCAGCGCACAGGCGCAGAACAGCATCCCGGTTGTAGCTACCCATCCCGCAGGCATCCGGTCCGCAAGCCTACCGCACAGCGGCGAAAGTATGGTCTGCACCACAGGAGATATAATCAGGACAACTCCGGCCTGTTGAGGTTCCAGCCCTTTTACATACTGCAGGTACAGACTCATAAAGAAAACAATACCGAAGGTGGCGGCATAGTTGAGCATGGCGGCAAGATTGCTGAAGGCAAACACCCGGTTACGCGTCAACAATGTCACATTGAGTATCGGATAGCGCTGGCGCGATTCGAACCACAGAAATCCAACGAGCCCGATATTCCCTGCTCCGATCAGGCCCCATGCCCACAAACCACTATTCACATTAACCACACCGGAAAACAGAAGCAGCACCGCTAGCGCATACACCAGCGCTCCCGAAAAATCAAAGGGCTCGCCCGCCGCTTCAGCCCAGTCCTGCTTAATCCTGCTCCGCACCACCACAAAGGTGAGCAGCCCCAGGGGCAATACCATGTAAAAAAGAGAGCGCCAACCAAAGTGCTGAACCAGAAATCCGCCCGTAAGGGGACCGAACGAGATGCCGGCGTAGACACTTGCGACCACAATGCCCAGAGCGCGCCCACGCTCGCGGGCCGGGAACGCCCCGACGATCATGGCCATGCTGGTAGCCATAACCATGGAACCACCGATGCCCTGGAAAAAGCGCAGCGCAATAACCGCCTCTACGCTGGGTGCCACCGCAATAAGGGCTCCAAAGATCGAAAATACCAGAAGACCATTCACAAAAACGTGCTTCCGTCCGTGGATATCTCCCAGTCGTCCCATGCTCAACAGAAACACTGCGGCAGCCAGGGCATAAGTGGTCTCCACCAGCCCCAGCTGCATCGCACTTGCATCCAGATCACGTCCCAGGGTAGGCAGAGCCACCCCTACCGCCGACACCATGAACGGCATCATGAAATGCGCCATGCATACAGAAAACAGAAGCGCAGCGCGTGATCCTTTATCCATGGGCATTATTTCTTTTTCTGACTCGCCTTGAGCAGATCTCCAAGGGTTCCGAGACCGGATGAGGGTGGAGTATCCGTGTAACTCTTGGCACCCGCATCTACTTCCTGCCCACTTGGCACCAGAGAGATACGCCGCTCCTCCGGATCGATCTTTTCGATACTCACCTGAATTTGCTCGCCCACTTTCAGAACATCCTGTGGATGGGCGATGCGCTTCCCCTCACCGAGCTTGGAGATATGCAACAAACCGTCAATGCCATCCTCCAGTGTGATAAAGGCGCCAAACGGGGCCAGGCGGCTCACTACGCCGGTATGTTGCTGCCCTTCCTTGTAGATACTTCCCACCTTCTTCCACGGATCCGCCTGGGTATCGCGCATACTGAAGGAGAATTTATTATTCTTCCAATCCAATTTTTTAACCGCCACTTCGAGTTCCTGGTCAATGCTCAAGACCTGATTAATATCTTCTACCCTACCGTAGCTTACCTCGGAGATGGGGAGCAGGCCTTCAATACCCCCGATATCCACAAAAGCGCCAAAGTCGCGGATATTCGTAACCCGACCCTTGACCACCATCCCCTCTTTGAGGGTCTTGCGCAGCTCCTCGCGCTGGCGTTCGCGTTCCTCTTCAAGGATGGCGCGATGGGAAACCACAATGTTGCGCCCCCGTTCACCGAACTGGGTGATTTTAAAGCTAACGCTGCGCCCCGGGATACTCTCTGTTTCATCACGGCGAAAACCGCTCTGCGAGAAGGGACAGAATGCACGCACATTGCCGCCAAGTTTCACGCTGAAGCCACCCTTGGTTTCCGCTTCAAAGGTGCCCTCTACCGGAATTCCGCTCGTATGCGCACTTTCGTACTGCTCCAACCCAGAAGACCCGCCGCCGATTTTGGTGGTAAAGCGTAACTCCCCACCAGCACGCGACACAAAATACACGGATATTTTATCATCCAGTGCATATTGGGGATTCCCCTCCTCATCCTGAATTTCGGCACTTGAGAGCACACCCTCACCTTTCTGTCCTACATCAAGAAAGGTCCACTCAGGGCCGATCTGAAGTATACTCGCCTCAATCTGCATGCCGGGCTCGAGTTTAGTCCCCATGCGGGCAATACTTTCCTCAAACATGGAGGCAAAATCTTCGTCTTCACTCTGTTCGGGCGCGTCAGTATATTCTTCGTTCATCTGTGGTTCCTCAGGTTGCAGTTAATGTAAGATATTCGTATCGGATTAAAAAAGCCCCGCAACATCACAGCTCTTACTACACTGTTGCGGGGCCGGCCTAAAAGGTGTAAGTCAATTCAACTATTGCGTTTATAAAATGTATTCGTCAATTAAGACTTCTGTATTCAAAATCTATTCAACCGGTTCAAACATATCCTTGCCTACACCACACAGGGGACAAACCCAGTCATCCGGCAGATCGGAAAAGGCTGTGCCGGGTTCAATCCCATTCTCAGGGTCACCCTTCTCAGGTTCATAAATATAGCCACAAGCGGTACATTCGTACTTTTGCATGGACAATCTCCTTATTAAATATAGGGGAAATAACCGCACTTTCTGCACCGAACCTTATCTTCTGGAGCTTATTTGTCAAGAAATAAGATCTTTAGCTTTTCATATCAACCCCACCAATACGAAGAAGGCTTTCACCAATCCTTTTACACCAAAACACTCTATTTGATAATGTTGAAATTCTGAAGTTGTTTGTTAGGTTAAGAGGGTAGCAATAATTGTTTCATACTCAACAGGAGGATAGATGAGTCGCTCTTTTTATTCAGAATACCCCAGCTATGAACTACAGAATCCAGATACCTGGCTCCGCGGTATAGGCATATTCCTTTCTGTGCTTGGTGCTCTGGCAATCATAGGAGCCTTTTTTACCACCATGCTTACCATCATACTCCTCGGCATTTTTCTCACAGGTGCTGGAGTTCTCCAATTGATCTATTCCTTCAGGCTTGGATCCGGCAGAGTACTCGGGCGCAGTTCAGGAATTGTGTATCTCACAGCCGGACTGATTATGTTAATTGCGCCGGTAGGAAGCGCTATCGGACTCACCTTTTTATTTACCCTGTTCTTTCTCGTAGCCGGCTTTATCCGCCTTAGCTACGCTCTATCCGCACGCAGGATGGGAGTACCTTCTGGATGGTATTTTAGCGGTGCAGCTCTCAATCTTGGCCTTGCTGTGCTGGTTCTGGTTGGCCTCCCCGAAACCGGCACCTGGGTTATCGGATTGTTCATTGGCATTGAATTGCTCTTTGCTGGTCTGAGTATGATATTTTTCACTTCACGCCTTTATTTCCATAGCACAGTCTGACCACTTTGTCTGAACTCAGGGATGTTGTCTTTTTAACGGAAAAACCAACAATACAGGAAGAGACCTATGCATAAACCATCAACGTTACGCTTTATTGTCATTGCCGCAGTATTGCTCCTTGGGGTTACCTGGGCTTTTGCTTCCACGGACAAAAGTCCTTACGCCAAATTTCCCAATGCGCAGTACATCATCAGTGCCGAGCAATTGCAGCAACGAATGAATGCAAGTGAATCCCTGGTCATTGTAGATGTCAGAAACGACAAACACTTTGACGGCAAGATGATACCCGGAGCTATCCGCATGCCATGGTCAACGTTTCGCCTTGATCAATCGGCTACCAATACTGGCGGCAACTTTATCGGTTCCGAAAAAGCGCAACAAATTCTCGGTGAACACGGGATATTCCGCAACGATACGGTCATTTTATACGATTCAGTCGCGCGCGATGGAGGCGCTACCGCGTCCTATCTGTTCTGGGTACTAGATCTGCTCGGACACCAAAACATGGCCATCCTCGAGCGCGGGGTCGATAGCTGGATTGATGCAGGCAACAAAGTGGTAAACTCGCCTGCGAAGCGCGAACCGTTGCTGTATCAGGCTCCGGCAAAAGAGATAGATACACGCAAGATGGTGGATGATATTTTTATCAACAGACGTCTTGGAGATCCTTACTACCAGATTCTCGATGTGCGCTCGCAGGAGGAATATCTGGGACAGGCCCTGAATGAAGGCCTCGATGGAACCCCTTTGAAGGCCGGACACATACCCGGAGCGGTAAACATCAATTATGAAGACAACTGGAGCGACAAGAAACGTAAAGGAATCAAAAGCTATGCTGAGCTTGCAGAGCTTTATCGCGGTTTAAATCCCGAGATCGGGGTAATAACTTATTGCCACTCTGCACGGCGCAGTTCGTTTACCTACTACGTTCTGCGTCTCATGGGATTCAAGGATCTCATGCTGTATGACAATTCCTGGTACAGTTGGGGGCGTCCGGAAGAATTCTTCCCGGTTGAAACCAAAGGACGCGCTCTCCCAGGCCAGACTCTTCCTAGCGTAACAAAGACAAACACATCGAGTCCGGCTCAATCCTCACCAAGCCCAGCGCCCACCACATCTGAAGCCAAGGCGGCAAAAGGATCTGATGGTGGCGGCAAAAAATATATTTCTTGTGGAGGCTAAGTATGAAGAAATCAGGTAACGCTCCATACTGGCCTATTATTCCAAGTGCTATCGCGCTTGCAGGTATTATGGTGTTTATTTTTGCCAGCTTTGGCCCACCTGCGTCTTCGAGCGGATTTGTCACTACCATGAAAGGATTCTTCCTGCAGTTTGCTCCTGAATACGCCGCCAACAAAGCTCATTATCGCGCCATGCCCGGGCCCGGTTCATGGTTGATGGCTTTTGTCCTCGGCATGGCTATCGGTGGATTTATTGCCGGGCGGACATTCGGACAACAGATAACGGATATTCCTGCCATATGGGCACAGCGCTTTGGCAAAAACCCGGTTAAACGCTATGCCTTCTGTTTTTCAGGCGGATTTCTCATACTGTTTGGAGCACGCCTCGCCGGTGGGTGCACCCTTGGGCTGTTCCTATCAGGATCAACCCAGCTGGCGTTTAGTGGTATCTACTTCGGGGTGGTTATTTTTGGGGTCGCTATGCTTACCACTCATCTGCTGTTTAAAAATAAGAGGGATAATAATGGCTGATATCTGGATAGGAATTTTTTCAGGAATCGCTTTCGGTTTTGTGATTCAACGGGTAGGTGCAACCAATCCACAGAAGATGTTTCTGGCACATTTGATGCGCGAACGCTATATCCCGCAATTCATGCTTCTGGTGGTAATATTTGCAGCTATCGGTCTTTTTGCTCTCGAAGCTTCAGGTGGCGGTACTACCAGACCACTGCCCACCAGCATTGTGGCTACAGGACTTGGAGGCATAATCTTCGGTATCGGCTGGGGGCTGTCCGGTTACTGCCCCGGCACCTGCTGGGCTGCAGTGGGCGAAGGGCGCATGGACGCCGTGTTCACCCTGTTTGGGGGCCTTGCTGGCACAGCTGTATTCGCCCATCTACACGAAACTCTGATTCCGGCTTTATACATGCCAACCAATATCGGCCAGGTCACCCTAACCGACCTCTTCGGAAACCGGGGAGTAGGCGTAGGTGTGCTGGTTGTCTTCTTTGGCCTCTCTATTCTGCTGATCGGCAAACTGTGGGGGGACGAAAATGGCTAGATTTAGAGGTAACGTTGGTGGTGGAATGACACTGCTTATATTCTTAGGCATCCTGCTGTGGGGCGTAACACCGGGCAACGCCACAGATGATGTGCCACGCGGCTATTATACCCAACTGGAGATTGGTCATCAGGGCCGAACTCTTAAGTTCGGCCCCTTTGTGGGTTACTATTTTAAACCTGTATCCGGAGCCGACACCAGCCAACTAAAGTTCAGGTGCTACAACACCGATCAGTTCTACACCGACGAGCTACCGTCGGAAGCTCTACTATTCAAGGGTGAAGCACACCTCACAACCCTCCCCGAGGTGCACCCTATCCCTAACTCCGGTCAGCGTATCACTCCGGTATTTGCTACGGAGGCTCCTTCTGCCTGGCAGGAGACACGTCCACAACCGCAGGACGAATTCCGTCACTTCCATTCCACTTACGACCACAGCGGCGCGACCTATACCGGCTACTGGCTGCGGCATGACGCAGTGGAGAAATTCACCTACAATATGGGGGATCGTCTGAGTAAAGACAGCCCCCTGTACCACGAAGTAAAGCCCGGAAGCTCAGCAGATTTCCCCGCTATAATTGAATTTGACCGCGGGAAATAACGATTTTCTGAAACTCCAGCATTGTATGTACTGACTCGCAATGCCTTCTTACTGCTCTGTCGCCAAGTCCAACAAGGTTTGCAGGTCCGCTGTTTCCGCACCTTCATAAACATACCTATAACTGCGTGCATCAGGGCAATATCTGCGTACAACTTCGACCCATTCTTCCTCTGACGGCGTAACACCTTTAGCGTACAAATCCTGAATATCCTGTTTGATTTTCCCCAGTTGAATTGAACTGGGTTCTGTTGTTGCGGTGCCAAATTTTATTTTTATTTTTTTAGCCAATTCAAGATCATTTTCATTCATAGCTCCTCCGGGTTAAAGGGTGATTTGAAAGTGATGGCGTTGCATCAGGTCGTGTAACCATGGCTTCTTCGACCGCCGTGACAATTAATTCTCGTTATCTGTTTAAGGAAGAATATCAACGGCAAAACAACTTTTCAATAACTTCAAAATCAAAGCGTTTTTCTGCAAGTTCGTGGATCAGAGCGAGTTTTTCCGTGTCTTCATGGGTTATTTTAGACACATCAGCAGTGATTTGCAGATACAGATCGGAAGTGCTGCGCTCCACGACACGCATATAGGGAATATTGCTATTATCAATTATCTGTTGGGTCGTTTTACCGACGGGCTGTTTGCCCGGGATAAGTAACCCGGCTATTTTACTGCGATATTCCGGCATCTGATACATTACACTTAAGGTTACCAGAAGTTCATCCCGGCTACTGGTAACAATTGCCAAAGTGGAATCCTCCAGCAATTCAGTTACCCGCTGTGTGGATGCTGCGCCGACCTGAACGTTATGTACAATTCTATCCACCGAATCCTGATCTCCCTGGATCTCAAGGTCGAGAATCTTGGCAACCCGCCGCATAGTGGGATTAGCCAATATCGGCTGATAGTTAAACCCGCCAAGAACCTTAAACGGATGTTCAACAAAGCCGCGCTGAAGCAGATCAAGCACCATCTCACGCTTGTCCGGGACTATTTTATTTACCAGCAAAGCACCTACATTTGCCTGTTCCTGCTCAAACAGAGCTAGATTCAGATGCACCGAGTCGATGACATTGCCAACTCCACCGCCGGAAACCATGAGTACAGGCGCATCAAGCATTTTGGCCATTTTGGCGTTAGACATCCCGAGCACAGAACCTACGCCACAGTGGCCTGCTCCTTCAATAATCAGAAAATCACTTTCTTTTTCCAATTGCGCACACGCATCACAAATCTGTTTCTGCATAGTAGTAACATCTAGCTCTTTGCGCAGAACCTTCTGAGTATCTCCCGGTTGCAGCACCAGCGGCGACATCTGTCTGATCCATTCCTCATGCCCAAGAATTTGCGCCATTAAAGCAGCATCTTTATCCGCCGGAACGCCATTCAATAATACAGGCTTGGGGCCCAGAGGCTTAATAAAGCCTACTCGCGCATATTTTTTGCGTGCCAGATGCAGTAATGAAAGACTAATTGTGGTTTTCCCGCAGTGTTGTCCTGTAGCAGCAATAAAAAGCTTTCGTGCCATAATTCAACATCCCCCCATAACAATAGATCCAACAAGATTTCAATAAATACAAAACACACTCCGCAAGTATTAAACACAATCGGTCGATTGTCTACAGGACCGGAGAATTTGATCCCTGGCAGATCATAGTTATATCTTTGCTGATATTCCTGTTATGTTGTGAGTTACGAACACGAAAATATAAGGAGAGACCTATGCCACACATCGCCATGCTTGCCACCAACCAGGACAACTACTGTTACATTATCAATCTGGACGGTGTCACCATCGCCATTGATCCAGGGGAAGCGGAGCCGGTACTCGCTTATATGCGAGAGGAAGGATGTAGTCTGGATCTGATCCTTAATACCCACATGCATCAGGATCACTGCCAGGGGAACCTGGCATTGAAACAGGCTACAGGATGTAAAGTGATGGGATGTGATATACGCATCCCGGGGATTGATCAGACCCTTACTCCGGGGGAGAGTTTACCCGCCCCGGCACAGAAGCTTCAGGTTCTTTCCACCCCGGGGCATACGCTGAAGGACTGCTGCTATTATTTACCGTCGGAAGGGGGACACCCCGCCGCCCTCTTTTCCGGCGACACACTGTTTTCTGGTGGCTGCGGGCGCGTGTTCGAAGGGACAATAGCACAGCTGTTTCAATCCCTGCAAACACTGGCATCTCTGCCTTCTACCACCCTGCTCTATTGCGGACATGAATACACTCTGGATAACTACCGTTTTGCCGAGCACATCGAACCGGATTCAGTCGTCGTGCGAAATAAACGCCACCAAGTGGAACGGTTACGCAAGAAAGAGGAGCCGACCCTGCCGGTTTCCATGGACGAAGAGCTGGAGACCAACCCTTTTCTGCGCCCCCAGGATGTGGCGTTACGTCAAGCCCTGCACATGGAGGATGCCAGCGATCTGGATGTGTTTACGGAGCTTCGAAAACGCAAAAACCGGTTCTAAGCGGAATTTTATTTATACCCGGAGATTACTGATGCCAAACCGCTACTCCCCGGTGTTACCGGCACGCATGGCGTGAATGCGCTGGTACAGACTGGGATGGGAATAGTGAAAAAACACATACGCAGGATGCGGGGTCAGATTGCTGAGGTGATTAACAGACAACTTCTTCAACGCATTGATCAGATCTTCTGCATCGTGATAACGCATGGCAAAAGCATCGGCCGCATATTCGTTCCGGCGAGACCACATATGCATAAGCACACCACTCAGAAGTGAGACAGGTCTGTACAGCAGGGCAAAGGCCACAAGACCCACATGAAACACAGCCTGTTCCACCCCGAGAGCGCGCGAAAAAACCGCATATTCCAGAAACAGTGAGAGCAGAAAAAAAACGATCCCACTCTGAACAACTGAAAGCATCAGCGCCTGCAAGGTGTGCTTCTTCTTAAAATGGCCGATCTCATGCGCCAATACCGCGACAACCTCCTGCGGGGTCAAATCTTCTACCAGGGTATCAAACAGAACGATACGCTTTTTCGCGCCGAGTCCGGTAAAATACGCATTGGCTTTTGTAGAACGCTTCGATCCGTCAAGCACGTATATATCCCTGATCGGGAAACTGACCTTAGTCGCAAATGCCTCGATGGCACGCTTAAGTTCTCCATCTGCCAGTCGGGTCTGTTTGTTGAACAGCGGTACGATGAGGTTCGAGTAAAACAGGGTAAAAAATATGCTGAACGCGGTTAAACTCAACCACGCATAGATCCAAAACATCTCCCTGGTCTGATAGTAGAACCAGGCTATCGCCGCCAGTACCACGCCACCAATCAGAGCACCTAGTACCCACCCTTTGAATTTATCGGTCACAAACGTGCGCGCATTCATGGTGTTGAAGCCAAATCGCTGCTCAATTACAAATGTGTGGTACAGATCAAACGGAATACCGATGACATCCTGCGCCAGGAGGAGCAACCCAAAAAATATCAACGCTTGCAGAATACCGTTTGTGGATATCTGTGCTGCAAACTGATGCATCCAGGCAAATCCCTCAAAGTGCAAAAGCCCCAACACAACTACGAGACTGAAAGTAGAGGTTACAAAGCCGAACCTGGTGTTAACTCTCTGATATCGCTGTTGTTTGCGATACTTTTCAGGATCATACAAACCCTGCAACTCACCTGGAGGAACATGACCCCTCCAGCGTGAATTCAACCCTTCAAGAACCCGCTCAAGCGCATAATCCGCCAGCAAAAGCACAATAATGATATAAAAGACTAAAGTTTCCATATCTAATGGTTGTAACAGATCACACAGAGAAATGCACTCTCCGTTAAGAAACAGGTGCATATCCATCTCTGGATGTTGATTATGAATCAACACATGTTAGGCTGAATCACATATGGGAACTCCGGGTGGGAATCTATCCGGCGCATCGTTACCAACTTCATAAAAAAGGAGGAAACATCTTTATGGCTATAGATCTTACGGTAAAGATCGGTGGCGAAGCGGGACAGGGGATACAGACAGTAGGAGACCTTCTATGCCGCGTATGCCGTCAGGCCGGATATTTTTTTCTGGCCATCAATGACCATGAATCCCGGGTACGCGGCGGACACAATTTTTTGCAGCTGCGTATCAGTGATTCACCGGTTCTCGCGCCTGCGCGCCAGGTGGATCTGCTTGTGGATCTCGACGGTGTCACCTGTGAACAGCACGAAGATGAACTTAAAGATAATGGTCTTATCCTCTGCCGCCCTGAACAGCACCCCGAACGGGATGGGGTTTTAGCTGTGGATTTTACCCAGTTGGCTGAAAAGGCCGGTGACAAAGCAACGGAAAACACAGTGGCCGCAGCAGTATGCCTCGCTCTATTGGGTGCGGGAGAAAAGCTGTGCCGGAAAGTAGTCGGAGAACACTTCGAGGGCAGAGATGATGATTTGAAAGCTATAAATCTAAAGGCCGTGGAGGGCGGATTTAATAGCATCAAGGAGTCTGATTTTAAGGGCTGGAATCTTGCCTGGGAGGAACAACAACCAAAGGGTGCTCTCCTCAATGGAGCAAAAACTCTGGCTCTTGGGGCTGTTGCTGCCGGATGTCGCGTGGGTGCATTCTATCCCATGTCGCCTGCCACCGGCATCATGGCTCAGCTGGTACAACTCGCTGAGCACTTCCCCATGGTGGTGGAACAGGCAGAAGATGAACTCGCAGCGGTAAATATGGTAACCGGCTCGAATTTCGCCGGATGCAGAGCTCTTACGGCCACGAGCGGTGGCGGTTTTGCCCTCATGACAGAAGGGATGGGCCTGGCCGCAATTACCGAAACCCCACTGGTAATCATCAACGCCCAGCGCCCCGGACCAGCCACTGGTCTGCCTACGCGCACCGGTCAGGGCGATCTTCTCTTCACCCTGCATGCCTCTCAGGATGAATTCCCCCGCTTTGTCCTGGCCCCATCCACGGTAGCTGACTGCTTTGATACCATGCAGCGCGCCTTTCATCTCGCCGACACATATCAGGTTCCTGTGGTGTTGCTGGTGGATCACTATCTGGTGAGCACATCCATGCTGGTTTCTGAAAAGCTGGAGATCAGCCCTGATGCCGCCCCCAAGGCACCGCCGGAGCCACTTTCTGATCCTGCCACCTATGAGCGTTTTGCTCTCACTGAAAACGGCATTTCGCCACGCCTGTTCCCATGTCAGAGCCAGGCCCTGGTAAAAGCCACAGGAAATGAACATACTCCTGATGGACATCTGAGCGAAGGGCGGCAAAACCGCAATGCCATGGTGGAAAAGAGACTGACAAAGCTACCAGCCATGAAAGAGGAGCAACGTCCTCCCCTACTCTATCATGAAGAGGCCGAATGGCTCCTGGTCAGCTGGGGATCCAGCTATGGCATGGTTCGGGAAGCTGTTGAGATATTGCGACAACAGGAGTTTGACATTGGCATGGTGCATCTGGTGGATATGTGGCCATTACCTCAGGAACCACTGCAGGGGATCCTGAGCCAGCACAAATGGCTGTTGGTAGAGCAGAACGCCACTGGTCAGCTGGGTTGGATGCTGCGTGCCGAAATCGGTGTTGAACCACAGGGTTCCATTTTTCAGTACGACGGCAGACCCCTGGAAGTGGAACGCTTGGTAAAGCAGGCAGCAGCAAGGATAGGAGGTTAAATCTATGCCGACAATAAAGGATTACTCCAACAACTTTGAAAATAAATGGTGCCCTGGATGCGGTAATTTCGGAATTCTGCAGGCTATGAAAAAAGCTTTTGTAGCCCAGGATCTCTCTCCTCATGAGCTCCTGATTATATCCGGCATCGGACAGGCCGGGAAAACGCCCCACTTTCTCGAATGCAATTTCATGCACACACTACATGGGCGTGCTCTCGCGGTCGCCAGCGGGGCAAAGTTCGCCAACCATGAGCTCAACGTAGTGGTTAATTCCGGCGACGGTGACTGCTACGGCGAAGGTGGAAACCATTTTATCCACGCCATCCGACGCAATCTGGACCTGACCCTGCTGGTGCACAACAATCAGATTTACGGGCTCACGAAAGGACAGGCATCACCCACCACCGAAGAAGAAATGATCACCTCAATCCAGAGCCACGGAGTCCTCAACCGCCCCATGCGTCCTCTGGCTGTAGCACTGAGCCTAGGAGCGGGTTTTGTCGCACGCGGATTTTCCGGCCAGCCTGAAGAGTTATCCCAACTGATCCAGGCAGGTATGGATTACAAAGGCTTCAGTTTAATCGACATTCTGCAGCCATGTGTTTCTTTTAATCATCTGAACACTGCGGCGTGGTACAAAGAGCGTATTGTAGATGTAACCTCCCTTGAACATGACACGCAGGATCGGCAGGCTGCGCTGCAATTAGCCATGGAATGGGATGAGCGCATCCCTACAGGGATTCTTTTCCAACAAGATGAAGATGATTTTACCACGCGCAACCCGTGGTTGCAGCAGGGCCCGATGTTGCACAGAGAATATAAGCCTGAAAAAATAAAAAATTATATTGACGGACTGTATGAGTGATAATGCTAAATACGCAGGCCGGGAATACATTCACCGGCCTGCGTACCTTGACACTTTCGCAGAAAGCACAAAATTGGATGGCTAAACCAAAAGCGCCAAATGCAAGGCGCGTGATTATCCCTGTAGAGACCTTGCATGCAACGTCTCATACGTACGTCGAAGAAACGAGATAATTACAGCAACGCAGCAGTTGGTGAGTTTTTGCGACACCATCATGCCTTGAAATATGTTTCAGGCAAGTAATCATAAAAAGATATGCTAATCTGATATCTGTCTCATCTGCTTCAAAATAATTCCCAGTCCAGCCACTTCGTCGATACAGGATGGTTTTCATGCCAGACAAACCGCTAAAAATGAGTGGGAACAGCCAGACAATAAAGGATCCTTGGTCCCTTTCTGTCGAGGAAACTGCGAAACGGCTTGATCTTAACCTGGATAAAGGTTTAGACAAAAAACAAGTACGCCGAAGGCTGCATACCTATGGTTCCAACCTGCTGCGACAAAAGAAAAAAGTCAGTGCATGGCAGATTCTACTCAATCAATTCAAAAGCCTGGTAATCATTCTTCTCGGCATTGCCTCAGCTGTTGCGTTTATGTTCGGCGAATGGATCGAAGGCTTCGCTGTAGCCATTGCCCTGATTCTCAATGCGGCCATCGGCTTTCTCACTGAACTCAAGGCAGCCCGCTCCATGGAGGCCCTGCATCAGCTGGAACAGGCCAAGGCACGCGTCCATCGCAATGGGCATAACAGCGAAATCACCGCCGCCGAGCTTGTCCCCGGAGATGTGGTGCTTCTTGATGCAGGAGATATCGTCCCAGCCGATTTGCGCCTGATTGAATCAAATATGTTGCAGGTGGATGAATCCGCTCTGACTGGAGAATCGGTTCCCATCCCGAAAACGACCGACACCCATGAGGAATCCACCCCGCTGGCCGAACGCTCCAACATGCTGTTCAAAGGCATGCCCATAACTTCCGGTTCGGGTGCTGGAATCGTCACCGCCACGGGAATGAATACAGAAATCGGCACCATCGCCGGCTTGGTTCAGGGAGCCGAGGATGAAATGACACCCCTGGAAAAGCGCCTGGAGCGTCTGGGCAGACGTCTGGTGTTGTTGACCCTGGTCATGGGCGTAGTAGTAGCCGTGGCGGGGATAATCGGTGGCAGAGATATGCTACTGATACTTGAAACCGCCATCGCCATGGCCATAGCGGCGGTTCCGGAAGGACTGCCCGTAGTTGCTACCATCGCCATGGCACGAGGCATGTGGCGCATGGCTGAACACAACGCTCTCATCAGCCGCCTCTCTGCGGTAGAAACCCTGGGCGCAACCACCATTATACTTACCGACAAAACCGGAACCCTGACCCAGAACCGCATGCTGGTACGCAGATTCATCCTGGCGGGAAATGAGATTGATGTGGAGGATAACCGTGCCCCCGGGGTGGAGCATAATGCAATTCTCGAACAAATTCTCCGGATTGGAGTGCTGTGCAATAACGCCGCCCTCGACAATGGTAAGGAGATGGGCGATCCCACTGAAACCGCCCTGCTGCGCATAGCCGCGGCCTCAGACATACGCCGCAATGATCTGCTGGAACAATATCCTGAAATCCGCGAAGAAGCCTTCAGTGCCGAAACCAAAATGATGGCGACCTTTCACGAACAGGAAAGAAGCATTATGGTGGCGGTGAAAGGTGCGCCTGAAGCAGTGTTGCAATGCTGTACTCATGTAGCCGATGGAGGTAAAAGCGTTGAACTATGTGATAAAGAACGCACCAGGTGGGAAAACAAAAATCTCGAACTGGCTGAGAAAGGAATGCGCCTCATTGCCCTGGCTCAGAAAAACGCAGCCACCAAAGAGGATGATCCGTATCAGGCGCTGACCCTGCTCGGATTTGCCGCCCTACACGATCCGCCACGTCAGGATGTCCCTGAAGCGCTCCGGGAATGTGCCACTGCAGGTGTTCGTGTCATCATGGTCACGGGTGATCACCCCGCCACCGCCCGGGGAATAGCTGCGGCAGTGGGACTTGATGCAGAAGATGAATCCACCCTGAACGGTGACACTCTGCAAAACATAGATTCTATTTCTGACCTGGAGCAGGAGAACATACTCAAGGCTTCGATTTTTGCGCGTGTCACACCGGAACAGAAACTCAACCTGGTTTCACTCTATCGCGCCAAAGGAGAAATCGTGGCCATGACCGGGGACGGGGTCAACGATGCTCCGGCACTTAAAAAAGCTGATATTGGTGTAGCCATGGGGAAGCGCGGTACTCAAGTAGCCAAGGAAGCTGCAGACATGGTGCTCAAAGATGATCGCTTCGGCACCATCGTAATGGCAATACGTTACGGACGTGGAATCTTCAACAACATCCGCAATTTCATCTACTACCTCATCTCGGGGAATGTCAGTGAAGTCGCCATTATCACCCTCGCAACCCTGGTGGGAGCACCACTTCCTCTTCTACCCCTGCAGATCCTGTATATCAACCTCATTGGCGACGTGTTTCCCGCCCTCGCTCTCGGCATGGGGGAAGCACGTCCCCAGATCATGCAGCAACCCCCGCGTGACCCCGAAGAGCCGGTACTGACCATGAATCACTGGCTCGGCATCGGAGGCCATGCACTGGTTTTCTCGGTTGCGGTACTGGGTGCTTTTGCCGTAGCTCTGCTACTTTGGGAGTTACCCCTCGAGCGTGCTGTAACCATCTCGTTTTCATCCTTGGTGCTCGCGCGTCTCTGGCATGTCTTCAACATGCGCAGTTCAGCGAGCCCTGTGTTACGCAATGAGATCACCACTAACCCCCATATCTGGGGCGCCATCGGTATCGGCCTGGGACTGTTGCTCCTCGCAATCTATCTTCCGGGTCTTTCAATCATTCTGGGCCTGACCCCACCTCATCTTCAGGAATGGATTCTCATTTTGACAGCTAGCCTCATTCCCCTGGTTGTGGGGCAAGGCGTGAAGTTAGGTGCATGCTTAAAAACATAGGGCTCTTCTGATCGAATTTGTAAAGATTTTCAGCATATGCGACCTTTGTATTTAGCATATCGAACTGAGAATAAAACACCTTAGGTAGGATTGAGAATATGACAGAGAACCAAGTCAATGACCTTGCCGGCCAAATTCAGCAACTGCTACTTCCCAAGGGCTCACCATCATGTAATTGGTGCTGTATTGGTGTAAAAAATCGCATGGCGGTGGGAGTCGGAGGTGATTTTTTTGATTTCATACCAACCAACGATGGATGCCAAATGGTTATGCTCGGTGATGTTACCGGCCATAATGTCGCGGCCTCTGTGGTTATGGCTCTTCTCTATGGTTATATTCACCGTAGCATCGAAGAAGCATGTTCCCCATTAGACGTAGTCCGGCGGTTAAACAGCTTTCTTAAAAAGTTCGGTGAGCGCTGTGAGGTCTATGAACACCTGTTTTCCTCCACACTATTTTTTGGGGTAATAGTTCCTGATACCCTGCAAATGCATTATGTTAATGCTGCACACCCACCTCCTCTGGTGCGCCGCGAGGGGAGCCTTATTGAACTTGAAGCAAGTGCACCCCTGATCGGATTCTTCGACCTCGAAGATGACATCGTAAAAACATTCCACTTCAAGGAAGATGACCGTTTTTTTCTCTATACCGACGGTGTCACTGAACTCGCCGATAGTCAGGGAGAGATGTTCGGAGAGCAGCGCCTGAAAGAACGGTTGCAGAAAGACCGGGGCAATCATCAACAATTTCTAGATAATCTTTTTACCTCCCTGAGACAGTTCAAGGGATCAGCTCCGATACAGGACGATTGTACGGGCATCGTCGTTGATTTCCATCGACCCTATTCCAGCAAATGACTCGTCTTGCAAAGACGATATACCTGAAGTCTCAAAATGTAACCTTGTTTATACTTTTTGATTTCTGACTGAGTTAAGCTAAGAGTGCTGAAAGCATAAATACCTATTTGACATTTTCACAAGCAAAGATAGTCTTTTAAAAACCAAACGGTCTGTTTTTAAGGAAGTCATAATGGGAATCAAAGGTGAAAGAACCAGACAAAAAATTCTTGATGAGGCCGCGAAGCTGTTTCACATCAAAGGATTTGGAGCAACGAGCATCAATGACCTGCTACACGCAACCGGCATGACCAAGGGCAGCTTGTACTTTCATTTCAGAGGCAAAGACGACCTAGGGTTGGAGTATCTGCGCCAGGCAGGTGAAAAATTCATGAAGTTTCTTGATGAAGGCCTTCAAGGTTCTTCAGCTGTAGAGAAACTTGACAACTTCTTTCAAAAAGCTTTCGACCATCACCGCGCAAGAGGCTTTGTAGGAGGATGCTTGTTTGGTAATACAGCCCTGGAGGCTAGCGATACCGCGCCTGCGTTTGCAAAGATAACAACTGCCGCTTTTCACCAGTGGCGATGTAAATTGACCGTTACTATTCAAGAAGCGCAGGAGGAAGGAACCGTGCATGGAACTCGATCTGCCCACGAGCTGGCTGAATTCATTATCGCCGCCTTGGAAGGAGGTATCATGCAATCACGTCTGTATAAAAGCGATGCACCCATGAAAAACTGTGTCGAAACGTTGCGCATGATGCTTTACACCCACAAGAACTAGTTACTGACAAAACCCTTTCCCGGAAAGGAGAGAAAAATGCCGCGAATTCATTCACTTGACCCACAAACGGCGCAAGAAAAAACCGCACAAATTTTTATTGAAATCCAAGAGGCCTTCGGCATGGTTCCTAACCTGTTCCGGGCTTACGCTAACCATCCACCGCTTCTTGAAGCCAACTGGTTGAAAGTAAAAAACCTGATGATGGAAGGGGCTTTGCCACGTAAGGTCAAGGAAGCCATTGCCTTACTGGTGTCGAAAGACAACGGTTGCGATTATTGCGTTGCCGCGCATGAAACAGCCCTGCGATCCATCGGTGTTTCCAGTGAGGAAATGCAAGTGATAGAAGATGACCTGGAACAGGCCGATTTTTCAGCAAAAGAGCTAGCCTTGATCGCTCTCGCGCGTAAAGCTAATACTTCTCCTCTACAGGTTACAGATGAAGAAATACAGCAGCTGCGCAACCTGGGCGCTGAAGATGCAGAGATCGTTGAAGTTCTTGGGGTTATGGAACTTTTTACCAGCTTTAACAAGTTTTTAGATTCGTTGCAGGTTGAGATTGATTTCTGATATGCAACTGAAGGCATTATTGAATGCAAGCTTTATCGTCAAAAAAATTATATGCCCGAACAGACGCTTGGAGCCATAACTATCATGTACCGCGTCAAAGACTATAATCCTGCTGCCGGCGACTGGTTCTGGGCCAAGTACAGCGCTGATGGTGATATTGCGGCCTCTGGTAAGATTGCCGGGTGTATTAACTGTCATACTGCCGCTATTCATAACGATTGGGTGTTTACTGGCCCACTGAAATAAAACCAGGATTCCCAAAGCGGGAAGGCACCCCTTCCCGCTGATTGGAGGATGTCATGACAGGCAACGGCAAAAAAATTCTTATCCTCCTGGCCATTGCCGTAGTGGTCGCGCTGTTCTTTGCTTTTGATCTGCAACATTACCTTACTCTTGCTGAGCTCAAGGCAAAGCAGGAGGCGTTTCAGCAATTTTATGCCGCCAATAAGGTATTGACCCTCAGTCTGTATTTTATCCTCTATGTTATCGTGATTGCCTTATCGCTTCCAGGTGCTGCCGTCATGACCCTGGCAGGGGGTGCACTCTTCAGCTTTTTGCCCGCCGTAATCCTGGTCTCATTCGCCAGTACCATGGGCTCGACTCTCGCATTTCTGGTGAGCCGTTATCTACTGCGTGACTGGGTACAGACCCGATTCCACAAACGCCTCAAGACTGTCAACGCCGGCGTAAAGAAAGATGGCCACTTTTACCTTTTCACTCTCCGTCTGGTGCCCATTTTCCCCCTCTTCATTATTAACCTGGTCATGGGGTTGACCAACATGCGTACCCTGACTTTCTTCTGGGTAAGCCAACTCGGCATGCTCCCCGGCACCATGGTTTACGTTAATGCCGGCTCTCAACTGGGCCAGATCAAAAGCCTGAACGGAATTTTCTCGCCGGAGTTGATTTTGTCTTTTGCTCTGCTCGGCATTTTCCCTCTACTTACGCGCAAAGGGGTCGATACAATGCAGAAACACCGTCATCTGAAAGATTTCCCCAAACCCAAATCCTTCGATTACAACGTCATCGTCATCGGGGCCGGTTCAGCCGGGCTGGTGTCGAGCTATATTGCCGCAGCGATCAAGGCCAAAGTAGCGCTGATTGAAAAGAACAAGATGGGCGGTGACTGCCTGAACACCGGGTGTGTGCCGAGTAAGGCGCTGATCCGCTCGGCAAAGATGCTGTCCTACGCGCGTAGAGCCAAAGAATTCGGCTTCCGCAAAACTGAGACTGAATTCAATTTCGCGGAGGTAATGGAACGTGTGCAGCAGGTGGTTAACAAGGTGGAACCACACGACTCGGTGGAACGTTATACCGCCCTCGGAGTCGACTGCATCCAGGGAGAGGCTAAAATCACATCCCCCTATACGGTAGAGGTCAACAACAAAACCCTGACCTCGAAAGGCATCATTGTCGCCACTGGAGCTTCTCCCCTTGTACCTCCATTGCCAGGGCTCGATAAAATTGACTATCTAACATCTGATAATCTATGGAACCTGCGTGAGTTGCCCGAGCGTCTGGTGGTACTCGGTGGCGGCCCCATCGGATGCGAAATGACCCAGGCCTTTGCGCGCATGGGCTCCAGGGTCACTCAGATTGAAAGGGAAGATCAAATCATGGGGAGGGAAGATCCGGATGTTGCCTCCTTCATTCACAAGCGTTTTACAGCTGAAGGGGTGGAAGTTCTGACCCGACATGCCGCGAAACAGGTGTTGGTAGAGGGGGAAAGTAAAACCCTTGTGTGCGAACATGAGGGTGAAGAGGTACATATCCCCTTTGATCAGATTCTGGTCGCGGTGGGGCGCAAACCCCATTCCAGCGGATTCGGTCTCGAAGAACTGGGAGTGCGTCTGAGCGAGCGCGGCAATATCGACACAGATCCGTTCCTGCGCACCAACATCCCCACCATCTTCTGCGCCGGAGACGTAGCCGGACCCTACCAGTTCACCCACACCGCCGCCCACCAGGCCTGGTACGCGTGCGTCAATGCCCTGTTTGGGACGTTCAAGAAGTTCAAGGCCGACTACAGCGTTATTCCGTGGTGCACATTTACCGATCCGGAAGTAGCCAGGGTGGGACTGAATGAAACTGAAGCGCGCCAGCAGGACATCAAACATGAGGTGACCGTTTTCAAGCTCGCTGAGCTTGACCGAGCCATTGCCGAGGAGGAAACAGACGGATGGGTCAAGATCATAACCCCTCCCGGCAGGGATAAAATCCTCGGGGTCACCATTGTCGGCACCCATGCCGGAGATTTACTCGCCGAATATATCCTCGCCATGAAGCACGGTATCGGGCTCAACAAAATTCTCGGCACCATCCACCCCTACCCTACTCTGGCTGAAGCCAATAAAATGGCGGCGGGAGAATGGAAAAAGGCGCATGCGCCCGAAAAAATTCTTGCCTGGATGGAAAAATTCCATATCTGGAGAAGAAGTTGAATACAAAGGATATACCAAAATGAAGCCCTCAAAAAACGACTAAAGGAGCCTCTTGATGCAAAAAGAACTTATCCATGTAATCGAATCCTTCGTCCGCGAGAGTCCCGCTAACCTGCAAGAGGATGGGGAAACACCGTATTTCGAAGAACCCCTGATCGGGATCGCATCAGCATCGGACCCGCTCTTCAGTCAATACAAACAGATCATCGGCGGTTTTCATCTGACCCCTGCCGAGTTGATGCCCGAGGCTCGATCGGTGATCTGCTGGGTGTTGCCCATTGCAGAACAGACCCGCTTGAGCAACCGCAATGAAAAAACCTTCCCTTCCCGGGCCTGGGCGCGTACCCGCGATCAGGGGGAGGCTTTCAATGCGTTGTTGCGCCGCCATCTGGTAACCTGGCTGTGTGAACAAGGATATAAAGCACTGGCTCCCCAGCTATCCGACCAGTGGCAGGCCGTCGAGATCCTGGACAGTGGGCCATCCTCCAACTGGTCAGAGCGCCACGCCGCCTATGCCGCGGGTCTGGGAACGTTCAGCCTTAACGATGGCCTGATAACAGCAAAAGGGATTACACATCGCCTCGGCAGCGTGATCACCGATTGTCGCATCCCTTCAACGTATCGCAACGCTTCCGGATACAGGTCAAATTGCCTACGCTTCAGTACTGGCGGTTGTGGGGCGTGTATTTCGCGTTGCCCAGTGGGCGCGTTATCCGATGATGGGCACGATAAACATAAGTGCCGTAATCACGTTTACCGGACAGTTCCAGATACCGTAGCGGATAAGTATCAGGTCCGACTTACAGGATGCGGCCTTTGCCAGACGAAAGTGCCCTGCGAATCTTGCATACCCAAGGGAGTTGGTTGATTAAATGAGAGGTATAAGTGCATAACCCTTACTTTGGTAACCGATCAAGGACGCAAAGGTATTGCCAACCAGCACTACACCGGGGAACAGATCCTCTTTATCCACAGCATACAACCCGGCCGCGACATTACAAGCTTCAAAGTAAACACCCTGTTTTTTCAAGGCAGTGATTTTACTCATAAGGGCTTTTTCGTCCTCTTCACTGTTGAATTCAGAATATTTGCTCACAATAGACACTGCTGCACCACGCAGAGCTATGATAAAATCAGGCTTCACGTCCTGAGCCTTAAGGGTGGCGACGGTTTTCTCAATTACGTTGAAATACAGTAGCATGGATTGCGGTGATGATGTGCTGACATCGAATACCGCCTTTCCCGTGGTAACTCCTGCCAGGGCCCGATGGTCATCCGGTTTCTGATCCTGGGCCAGAACTGGAGCAGATACGCTTAAACATACGACTATTAATAAATAAATAACTATACGAGACATAGAACCTCCGTTTAAGAAAGAATATGCATTTTACTATGCAGATTTATCCTACAGCTGTCAATCACAATAACTATATATTTAGTTAATCATATACTGGAGCCATGTTCGCATATATTGCTGAAATATGAATCACCAAACATTCTGAATTTACAGAGAACTACCTAGCAATAACAGTGAAAATAGGGATAAAAACGAAGAGATTACATTAGGTATATAGCGTAAAGGCAACCCCCGCCCGCTTGACGGGCAAGGGTTTTTATTGAATAAGTCAGGAATTACGCCAGCAGGTACTTCCCAACCCAGTTTTTAGTGAACTGCATGGCGGTGCGCCCACAGCGTTTACTTTTATCATGCGACCACTTGATTGCGGCCTGCTCAAGTTCTTTACTAAAGGGGATTTCACGCTCAAGTTTGGAACTCCAATCATTGATGCAAAGACGTACCGCATCAAGATAGCGATCCTGCGAGAAGGTGTGAAACGGAATCCACAAGCCGAAACGATCTGAAAGAGAACTTTTTTCCTCCATGATTTCGCTCTGTTGGAGCTCACCCTTAACGTACTTACCGCCAAGATGATCTCCTTCGTACTCCGGCAACAGGTAACGACGGTTGGAGGTGACGTAAATCAGTACATTTTCCGGCGCTGAGTAAACCGAGCCGTCAAGAGCACTTTTAAGCATCTTGTAGGACAACTCCCCCACTTCAAACGTCAGATCATCGCATAGGAGGATAAAGCGGTAGGGCTCATTTTCTACCGCCGAGAAAATCTCTGAAAGATAGATCAGATCTTCCTTCTCCACCTGAATGACCCGCAGCCCCTCGGGGGCGAATTTATTCAGCAGCGCCTTGACCAGTGAAGACTTTCCTGTCCCTCGAGAGCCCCACAACAGCGCATTATTAGCAGGCAGCCCGGTAATAAACTGACGCGTGTTATTGAGCATGGTTTTTTTCTGCTCATCCACACCGAGAAGCTGATCGAGGTTAGTATTATCCGTTACTTTAACCGGTTCGAGATAGCCGGAAAAAGAGTGACGACGCCAGTTAGCGGCGTGACATGTCGACCAGTCAACGGGCTCGACAGCCGTAGGGAGCAGCATTTCGATGGAGCTGAGCACGCGCTCGAGACGAGCGACAACTTCGGGTTTCAGATTCATTGATTCTCGCTTTCACGCTGGGCATGGATTGCAGCCAAGTAACATATGGAGATGTGGACAGAACGGATCGGGGATATGGAACTTCAGGGTAAGGTACCGGAACCGCCCACGCGAAGCAGCTTGTATACAAGATGGGCTATGCCGGTGTCAAATTGAAAAACCGATCGAGGAATCGGCAATATGGTGTGATTTGGCAACTATGTCGGGCTCGGGATGAGTGCTGAGCCCCTCCTCTTAAATTTAAAGGGCATCAGCTAACCCAGCTTTTCCAAGTACTCTTTCAACACAAGGGCGTGAGTGTGTTTTTTATCTTTTGCACCATACAGGAGAATGAGATTTTTCTGACCCACTTCTTCCAGATGTTCTTTCGCCTTTTCTTTATGTTCGCTCAACTCGCTCAGATATTTTTTTCTGAAATCTCCCCATTTATCCGGATCATGATCAAACCATTTTCGCAGATCGTTACTCGGAGCCAAATCTTTCCAGTGACCATCAAGATCAGCCTCAGCCTTTGACACTCCGCGAGGCCACAAACGATCCACAAGAGCATGATATCCATGTGGCATGCCATCATCGTAAATGCGGTGTATCTTAATATTCATCTCAGCTCCTCCTTTGGTTGTGAATTTTTAAAGTTAGTCAATACTCTGCTGGAGAAAAATTTTCTAAAGAATATTAAATTCAGAGTAGCAATCATTGCATGGATAGCAACATATGTTCTGCAAGGTGAATAAATTTTCAGAGAAGAGGCTCCGAGCATCCTTGACAAATTAGTTTTTTCTGTTTCAGTTAAAACAGACGTAGAATAAAAGTCGATACTCGTGAATGTTCTATGAGTTACTTTCCAGCCAAGGCGTTAATTACCTTAACTTCAATGTACATTGTTTCAGGTTACAACATACAGGCAAGTAACTGGTTCTGGATAAAAGAGGATACAAAGGTTGAGTTGATTTTTCTGATTGTGATTGTTTTTAATATAAACGACTTTTGTTTATTTCGAAATCGCTTTGACTAGCATCCCCATTCGCAAAAGGATGTTGGAAACGATATTACTATCAACCTTTTCTGCCATTGGAGGCTCACATGCAAATAAAAAATATATGTTTTTCCTTTCTTACCATCATTAGTCTCGCTTTTCTACTTGCTGCCTGTGAAAAGGAGGGACCCGCCGAAAAAGCCGGTGAAAAAATCGATCAGGCCATGGAAAACACACAAGAGAAGGTGGAGGAAACCGTCGATAAAATAGATCAGGATGGTCCGGCAGAGGAAGTAGGAGAAACCTTGGATGAAACGGTAGAAAAGGTTAATGATGAAGCGCGTCAGGTGAAGGAAAATGTTGAAGAAAGTATGGGGAAATAGCCTTGGGAGAAGACTGACATGTATGTCCAGATTGAGCCGATTCTATCAATTCTGGCGTGGATACTGATTCTCGTAATTCCGAAGTTTCTGAATTTCATCGTCGCCATTTATCAAATTCTGATCGGCTTCAACGGATTTATGAACTGACTGCAATAAAAAACTGCAAACATGGTGAGATGGCGCGTATTTTTTTTATCATCGGTATTGTGGTTGCAATTTTAGGTTTTACAGGAATTGCAGCGGAGGCCGCCATGATAGCCAAAAGCGTGTTCTTCCTGTTCCTGTTCATTCTTGACCTGAACATTGGATTGGCACAACGACCTCAAGCCCAGCACTATTTTGCCCTATGAATTTACCAAGCGAGCATGATGACGTATGTCCTCTCGCATTCCCTACTCGGATGGAGTGAGCCGCAACAAACGCCCGCCTTTTTCATCCTCCAGAACCCATATGGCACCTTCAGGTCCCTGCTCTACTTCGCGGATGCGTTTACCCATGGTAAAACGCTCTACCTCTTCGGCCTGATCTCCATCAATCCTAAGGCGCAACAATGACCTTGATCTGAGTCCGCCGATTAACGCATTGCCCCGCCACTCTGGGAACATAGATCCTGAGTATATGATAAGCCCTGACGGTGCAACGGTGGGTACCCAGTATACTTCAGGAGCATTGAACTCAGGGCGCGTATCATGATCCGGAATGGGAATGCCGGAGTAGTGATCACCCCAGGATACAATAGGCCAACCGTAATTATCTCCTGCAACGATCAAGTTGAATTCGTCACCATGCCTGGGGCCCATTTCGTGGGTCCAGAGTTGACCCTGCGGATCAAAAGCAATCCCGAGGAGATTGCGATGCCCCAGAGTCCAGAAGCTTTTTGCGCGCTCGCCTTTATCCTGAAATGGATTATCGGGCGGTACCGATCCATCTGAGTTTAACCGGATCACCTTGCCCAGATCCTGTTCCCAGTTTTGGGCCGGGGTCTGTTTCTGCCGATCCCCGGAGGTAATAAATAAATAACCATCCGGACTGAAGGCGAGGCGGTGGGAGTAATGCCCGCTGCCTCTGACCTTGGGTGTCTGGCGCCATATAACTTCAAGATTTTTCAGTTCTGGTTCCGCAGCCCCAGGCCGGAAAAGCGCTCGTGCAACAACAGCCCCTCGTTTACCTGAAGCGCCTTGCTGGGCGTAGGACAGATATATCCAGTGTTTTTGTGTGTATTGAGGATGAAGAATTATATCACCAAGACCGCCCTGCCCTCCATAGGCTACCCTGGGTACGCCTTTCACCTTTTTTCTGGAACCTTCCTTCGTATCGACCAGAAGCAAGGTGCCATTTTTTTCTGTTATCAGCAAATCTCCCGCGGGCACAAAGGTCATGGCCCAGGGCTCATCGAATGCTCCAAAATTTTCACTTAAAAGCTTAGAGCCGGCATTTCCGTCAATCACGTTATCATCAGACGCAGCATAGCCGCTGGTGGAGATCAGTACAAAAAAAATGAACAGGCAACTTATTAAGCGGAATGATTGCATAGTTCTCTCCCCTTTAAGGAGGTCTTTACTGGGCGGCTGTGGGCATAGGATTATCCAAGCAATTCCTCCATGATGGCGAAGGCCGCACGTCGTCCGTCGGCCGCTGCGGTCACGGCCAGGTCTGCGCCACGTTGACAATCGCCTCCGGCATAAATATTCGGCTGGCGGGTCTGGCCACTGTGAGGATCGATCAAGATTTGCCCCCAATCTCCGATTTCTACACCTGCCTCTTCGAAACAGGGCATGGACTCTATATCGAAGCCAAGTGCCATGATAATAACATCCACAGCGACACAATGCTCACTTCCCTCGATAAGCTCCACGCGCTGGCGTCCGTCCGCATCCGGCTCACCGAGCTGAGTTTTGATCATTTCAATCCCTGCCAGTTCACCTGCAGCATCCACCTCAACGCGGATCGGGCTTTCATTAAAGAGAAACTCCACCCCCTCTTCCATGGCATTATAAAATTCCTTCTCGCTGCCGGGCATGTTGGTTTGGTCGCGCCGGTAGAGACAGCTCACCTCTCTGGCTCCATCGCGTACCGCTGTGCGCACACAATCCATCGCGGTATCTCCTCCACCGATTACCGCCACGCGTTTGCCGCGCACGTCATAGCGCGCATCCCACTTACTCCCGAAGATGCGGCGTTGCTGATGGGTAAGGAAGCTCATTGCCAGATGGACCTGGGAGTGATCCTGATTTTCTATCTCCGGATATTTGCCGCGCGTCGCCCCGATCCCGAGAAAGACGGCATCGTAGTCTTGCGCGAGTTGTTTCAATACCACTTGTTTCCCCAGTTCCTGGTTCAAATACAGGTTCAGTCCTGCCTGGGTCAGAATACTGAAACGATGCTCAACGATCTTCTTGTCGAGCTTGAAACCGGGGATTCCATACGTGAGCAAACCACCAGGACGATCGGCGCGTTCATACATATCCACACCGATGCCGGCGCGGAGCAGGAAGTGAGCACACGAGAAACCGGCCGGACCGGAGCCGACCACTGCAACCCGCTTATCATGCTGGATTCCGGGGAATTCAAGTTTCATCCCGGCGCCAAAGGCAAGGTCAGTGATCGAAGCCTCAATGGCTCCGATGGTGATCGCACCATAGCCGTCATCAAGGGTGCAAGCACCTTCACACAGGTGACTCTGAGGACAGATCCGCCCGAGAATTTCCGGGAAAGGAGAACTTTCATTCGAGAGCCGGAAGGCGCGCTCCAGATCCCGGGCGGAGATTGCTTCGAGCCACTGAGGGATATAATTCTGCAGCGGGCAGCCGATTACACTGCAGAAAGGATCGCCGCACTGCACACAGCGTTCGGCCTGACGACGGACGTGTTTATTGTTAAAGAAGCGATAAACCTCTTCGAAATTCTGCAGCCGCTCAGGCACTTCCGCTTTTTCGGGCTCCTGCCTTTGGGTTTCGGTAAACGTTTGCATATTCAGTCATTCCTGTTTTGAACGCAGCACTTATGGGAAAATACTACCCGGAAAGTAATCCGGATCAATCCCCCTCTTTGGGGTTCAGCGGAGCCTTCATCTGTTTGGGGGTCACCATCCAGAAATAAGCGAGTTCCTCACGAAAATTGTCCAGAACCCGCCGGGCCTTGGGGCTACGCGTGCGGTTGAAGTAGCTGTTGAGGATTTTCTTGAGATAGAGCCTGGCCTCGTTGTCTTCATCGATATCGATTCGCCGGGCGGTAACCAGATCCTGGTTGAGACGGTCGATAAAACATTTCTCGCGATCGTAGACAAAGGCAGCGCCGCCTGTCATACCGGCACCGAAGTTGATCCCGGTTTCGCCGAGCACCACAACCGTTCCCCCAGTCATATACTCGCAAGCGTGGTCACCGGTTCCCTCAACCACCGCCAGCGCCCCAGAGTTACGCACTGCAAAGCGCTCTCCGGCTCTGCCCGCGACAAAGAGCTTACCTCCGGTGGCACCATAGATGCAGGTATTTCCGACTGCCGAAGACCCCTCCTGATAGATTCGCGGGGTGATAATGATACGTCCGGCATGCATCCCTTTACCCACGTAATCATTGGCCACGCCGCTCAAAAACAGGCTCATCCCGTGGGAAAGGAAGGCACCGAGGGATTGTCCGGCAACTCCGGTGAGCTTGATGGTGATGGCATCCTTGGGCAACCCCGTATCGCCATAATAGCGCGCAATCTGGCCACTGATCAAAGTGCCGAAACTGCGGTTGGTATTGCTGATCTCACGTTCAACCACAATCTCCTTCTGCGGGTCGCGGATCACCGGCATCACCTCTTTTAAGATCTTTTTCTCAAAACTATTATCGTCAAAGGGTGGGTTCTCCCGCTGCCAGGTGTCGATACCGTCGACCCGCATCAACACCTGGGAGAAATCGAATCTGCGCACCTCGGGGTTATCGATCAGTTCCAGCAGATCGCTGCGACCAATCACCTCCTGCAGCGAACTGTAGCCGAGTTCAGCAAGAATTTCGCGCACATCTTCAGCTACGTTATTCAAGTAGGCGACCACCTTTTCAACTGTACCATTGTAATGCGCGCGCAGTTGTTCATCCTGGGTGGCAATACCCACGGTACAACGGTTAAGATGACAGACGCGCAACAGCTTGCACCCCAGAATCACCAGCAGCGGAGTACCAAAGCCGAAGCTCTCTGCCCCAAGCAGCGCTGCCTTAACCACATCGCGACCGGTCTTGAGTCCACCATCGGTCTGAAGCCGCACCAGTTCGCGCAGGCTGTTGGCTTTGAGGCTGTTATGCGCTTCAGACAGCCCCAGTTCCCAGGGGTTGCCCGCTGACTTGATTGAGCTGAACGGTGCAGCCCCGGTTCCACCATCAGCACCGGAGATCACGATCTTATCCGCATAGGCCTTGGCGACCCCGGCGGCAATCGTACCCACCCCCTCACTTGAAACCAGTTTCACACTGATAATAGCCTCCGGATTAATCTGCTTGAGATCAAATATCAGCTGGGCCAGGTCTTCTATCGAGTAAATGTCGTGATGCGGGGGTGGAGAGATCAGTGTCACACCGGGGATAGTGAAACGCAGGGTCGCGATAGTAGGAGTCACCTTCTCACCCGGCAACTGTCCCCCCTCGCCCGGCTTCGCGCCCTGAGCCAGCTTTATCTGAATCTCTTCAGCGCTGCGCAGATATTCAGGAGTAACCCCGAAACGTCCCGACGCGATCTGTTTGATCTTGCTGTTGCGAGGCGTGCCAAAGCGAGCGGCCTCTTCACCACCTTCACCACAGTTAGAGCTGCCCCCCAAAATATTCATGGCTTCAGCCAAAGCCATATGAGCCTCAGGTGAAAGCGCACCCAGCGACATCGCCGCCGAATCAAAGCGCCGAGTGATATCCTCTAGCGACTCAACCTCTTCGATGGGCAATTTGCGCCGCGCCTTTTTGAAATCAAAGGCATCGCGGATGAATTGCAACCCGCGCCCATCGACCATTTCACGAAAACGCAAATATTCTTCCCGGGTTTGCACCTCGGCAAAGCGGTGCATCTGGGTGACCTGACGCGTACCAAAATCGTGGTACTCAAAACCTGCATTATCGCGATAAAAACCGCCGATCGCCAGCGGATAGATCCGCTTCATATACGAACGCACAAACTCCTTTTCATGCACTTTGCGGATTCGCTTTTCGATATCCGCATATCCCAAGCCGGGGAGCAACACCGCCGAACTGTGGAAACACTCTTCGGCTAACTCGCGGTCGAGGCCGATCAGGTCAAAGAGCGCGGCATTGCGATAACTGGAGACGGTACTGATCCCCATCTTTGACATCACCTTCAGAATCCCCTTGCTCAGGGCATTATAGATGTTTTGCAGCGCCACACGGATCTCCCGGGTGCTCTTCTGCTGCTTCTCGCACAGCTCCAGACCCGTGGAATAAAGAAGCCAGGGATAAATAGCCATCGTACCGTAGCCGAGAAGCACACAGGCCGAATGTGGCTCAAGTACTTCAGCGCTGCAGGCCACCAGAGAAACATGCTGGCGCAAGCCGGTGGTGAGCAAACGCTGATTGATATACCCGATCGCCATCGCCATAGGGATCAAGGGCTGATGCTCGTTCAGGCAGCGGTCATCGAGGATGACGATTCGAACATGCTCATTTTTAACTGCATCGATCACTTCCCCGGTCAATGTTTGCAGGGCATCACGCAGGTTACCGGAGAAACCGGTGGAGAAGGTGGCGTAGCGGTAGCAGGGTTCATATCGCGGACGCTTTGGGTCACCGAAGGAGAGTAGAGCATCGAAAATATCCCGCGACAGAATCGGAGAAATACTTTTCAAGCGCCGCGCCCGTTCTCTGTCCTCTACCAGTGGATTACCGATTTCACCCAGACCGATAGTGGTCGACATCACCGCCTTCTCACGCAGCGAATCGATAGGGGGATTGGTCACCTGAGCAAACTTCTGCTTGAAAAAATCGCTGAAATTGCGCTGCCTTTGTGAAAAACACGCTAACGGAGTATCATCCCCCATGGAGCCAACGGGTTCTTTGCCCTGCTCCATCATCGGGCGGATCACCAGATCGACCACTTCGCTGGTGATATTGTGGTAACGCTGCAGACGTTCGAGATCAGGATACCGATAATCGGAAAGATCCTCGAACTGGCGCTCAATAAACTCCTGCAGGTAATGCGTATGCTCGGTGAGCCACTGATTATAAGGCAGGGAATTCATCAGATAGCGATCAATATCCCGCGTATAGAAGATCTGTCCATGCTCAAGGTCAGCAGCAATCATCTGCCCACTTTGCAGACGCCCGCGCTCGCGCACCATTTCCGGCGGCGTTTCAAGCACGCCGTACTCGCTCGAAACCAGGAGACGATCATCCGTGGTGACCACATACTTGGCCGGACGCAGGCCGTTACGATCAAGGACACAGCCGATATAACGTCCATTGGTGACACTCACTGCGGCCGGGCCATCCCATGGTTCATAAGCTGCGGAGTTATATTCATAGAAAGAGCGCAACTTCGCGGGCATATTGGCCACATTGTGGCGCGCCGGTGGAATAAGCGAACGCACCGCCTTGAAAAAATCCATACCATTGGCAAGCATGAATTCGAACATGTTGTCGAGGTTAGCGCTGTCGCTCACCCCTTCCTCGAGAAAAGGCTGAATCCGCTCCAACTCGTCGGGGCTGAATACCGGGCTTTTTGCTCCGAGAAATTTGCTCTGCGCCTTCAGACGATTGCCCCTGATCGAGTTTATTTCCCCATTATGCGCGATCTGCCTTAAAGGCTGGGCAAGTCTCCACTGCGGCAGGGTGTTGGTGGAGAAACGCTGGTGGAACATGGCAAAGGAGATCTCAAACCGTTCGTCCTGCAGATCAGGGAAGAGATGCGCGATGTAGGTCGGCATCACCAGCCCCTTGTAGGATATCAGGGTACGACTGAAACCGGAGATGTAGAAATCGGGCGCGTCCCCGAGTGCTTTCTCAACCTCCTTACGTGTCAGATAAAGGAGCGCATCAAAACGCTTTGTAGCAATAAGGGCGTCAGGTACAACAAATGCCTGAACAATCTTCGGCAGCTTCTGGAGAGAATATTCACCCAGTGCGTCGGTTTTAAGCGGCACCTCGCGTACAAAACGCACCCTGAGATCGTTTTTCTCGCACAGTTCGCCGAAGACCTTGAGCTGTTCATCCTCTTCACTTAGAAAAAGGGTTGCAACAGCATACTGGTCAGGCAGAGAAACCCCGGCCTCTTCTGCGATCGCGTGCATAAAACGCTGCGGCATTGAGCAGAGCAGCCCGCTACCGTCACCGCTCTTGCCATCAGCGGCAATCGCACCCCGGTGCACCATTCTGCTCAAGGCCTGCATCGCATCCTGCAATATCTGATGGTTCGGTCGATTGTTGAGCTGCGCAACCAAGCCAAAGCCGCAGCTGTCCCTGAATTGTTCGGCAAGATTTTTCAAGTCGTATCCTCAAGATCAATTGGTCAAAAATGATGGTGTTACAAAGGGCAGGTATTTACTCGCAAAGTCTGCTGAGAGGTTAGCATGAAATGGCTATAAAGCAATAAGGTTTCCGCTAAAGACCCTAGGGAACCAGCCAATAAAAGGAATCGGATCCCCACAGTGAACGCGTTTGTATACAAGATATGCTATACTCATTTCAAATCGTAAGCGCATCGTAATCAATGCGTCTCGTAAGTATACGATCCAGGGAACTCAGATAAGTTACTTTCAAAAGGAGTACCGTCATGACTATCAACTTGGAGCTCGCCCCTTTAATCTCTTTGATCGCAGGCATTGCTATTTTCATAGTGCCGAAACTCTTGAGATTCATCGTTGCCACCTACCTGATTATTTTTGGCATCATCGGACTGTTGAATCTGTAGATTCTACTCACGCATTACCACGCCGGGAGGTTCTGGAGCTGTTACATCCAGAGCCTTTTTGTGCGGTGACTCCCCGCCTTCACTCCATCGATAACCTTTTCATCCTCTACCCTAAATCTATCGATTCAGCAAATGGGTGTGCCAAGAAGCAAGCATAACCCCGGTTGCAAAGAGTCGCGTCCCCTGAAAGAGGTGTCACAAGCCCTTCCTTAACAATTACGCAAATGGTTGCATTGTATTTTTCTTATGGTAATAGTTGAATATGCTCGGAATTTACTCTGTAACTCAACTAAAGGATATCACAATGAAAAACACTATGAAGTATTTCATTCTGGCCTTGATTTTCACCCTTGTATCCACTGTTTCAGCAATAAGCGCAGGGGATTCACAAATTAAAAAAGTTACCCCAGAAATTAACGATAACGGGGTACAGAAGGTTAAGATCATTGGTGGCAGTCATTTTTTTGATCCCAACTATATCATCGTAAAAAAAGATGTGCCCGTTGAGCTGGTATTCATCAAGGATCCAGGGATGGTTCCCCACGATGTAGCCATGGATTCGCCCGAAGCAGGTATCGAATTTAAATTTGATATCTCCGACACCCCCATGAGCGCTACTTTCACCCCCACCAAAGCAGGGAAGTACCCGTTCTATTGCACCAAGAAACTTCTCTTTTTTGAAAGCCACAAAGATAAAGGTATGAAGGGAACGCTGGAAGTCCGTGAGTAACGCAAAAAGGAGGATAGATGATGGAGTTCCCGAAAATGCTTATTCCCTACATGACAATAGGTCACGCTCTTTTCAACACCTGTCTCTTCATTGCTTTTATCTATCAGGCACGCCTTGGCTGGAGTATGCGTAAAAATCGCCTATCTGATGACAAGCCGGAAGCGGTAAAAATAAGGCGACATCGCAAACTGGGCCCTGTCATTGCCACCCTTCTTCCCATTGGTTTCTTGGCGGGGCTGCTAATCACATTTCTTGACGAAGGCGCCATTGGTAAACACCCGCTCCATCTGGGTGTAGGAGCACTGCTGGTTGGCGCGGTTATTTCCACCGGTCTGGTGTCCAAAAACATCAAAGGAACCAGCTCAAACTGGCGCACCTTGCACTTTGGCATAGGCATTATCATCATTGTTCTTTTTATGGGTCAGATTTTCCTGGGGCTGAATATGCTGCTGTAAACCGTGCGAAGTTAAATATTACGCACCAGCAGTCGAACACCGAGTCGGGAATATTGCTGGCCACTCCAAGACCCCCAAATCGGGGATAACATTAAACTCGAGCATAGAGACTTTACTCCTTAGCGTATGACACAATCAATGAAACACATGCTTTCCATCCTGATGATCGCTTTTATATTGCTGTCACTATTAGCTGGTGTGGCAAAAAGCGACCAACAAACGCCGACCGCTCCCTCCATTGGTCTGGCGTTAGGCTCTGGAGGTGCGGGAGGGTTGGCACATATCGCCATGTTGCAGGTCTTTGATGACCTCAAGTTGAAACCAGTCCAGATTGTCGGTACCAGCATCGGTGCCGTGATTGGCGCACTCTACGCTGCAGGTCTCAGTGCCGAACAGATTAGAGAAATATTTGATGAATTTGGCGGATCAAAATTAGATGCCCTTTCCCACTTGGCTCTCTCGGATGTCGAACTGAATCTTAGTGATTTTTTTGATGTAGATATAGACAATGGGGGGCTGATTGATTCCGGCGCCTTTCTCGATTTTCTTGCCGGGAAGATAGAAGCGCGCACATTCAAGGATCTCACGATTCCTATGCAAGTGGTTGCGACCGATTACTGGAGCGGAGAAACAATTGTTCTAAGCGAAGGTGATCTGTTTACTGCGATTAAGGCGAGCATCGCCGTGCCAGGACTTTTCTCTCCGGTCCCGCACGGTAAACGATTGCTTATCGATGGTGGAACGTCCAACCCGCTCCCCTTTGATCTCCTCAGTAAAATGCACGATCTAAGCATAGCGATCGATGTGACCGGCTCGCGCGCATCCGCCGATAAGACCGAAGTCGAATTAACAAAGGTGTATTTCAATACCTTTGAGATCATGCAACAATCGATTATTTCAGCAAAAATGAGACATCAAAAGCCCGATGTTTACATCAAGCCTGATACCAGCAACATTCGTTTACTGCACTTCAACCGACTGAAACAAATCCATAATCAGGCGCAGCCAGCCGCAGAAAAATTAAAGCAGGAGCTTTTAAAGTTTCAAGAGATATAGAATGTCCCCACCTTTCGTCATTAATCAAACCTGAAAGATCCGGCCGAGGCCATTTCTGGAACACTGCAGCAACAGTTTTGTGCATTGCCCTCCACGAATTCTGAGGCTAAGGTCTTATTTGTCCACCGCAGGCGCTAACAATCGCCGAGACAGCTCTGGGACAATTGTCTGCAACAGGGGTCCTCTGGATACTGGTACCTGGGTCGAGCTGATAAACCTGCCTGGCATAGTAGTTCTGAATTGGCAAAACAGCTTTTACACCCTTTGGAATAAGAAGTGTCTTAAATGCGGGTCAGTAAAACTATCAGCTCCCCAACGCATAATGTCTGGCAAGTTCTCATAGATACAAAACAATGGCCAACCTGGGGGCCTTCGGTGAAAGCGGTCTCCTGCACGCAGCAGTATATATCCGCAGGGCTTAAAGGGAAAATTCAGACCATATTCGGTATTTGGATAAACTTTGAAATTACCCGTTTCGAGCCATTAAAATACTGGGAATGGAAAGTCGCTGGGATTCCCGCGACAGGACATAAATTGAAAGAAATTGACAACAACAACTGCGAACTGATTTTCGAGCTGCCATTAATTACCTTTCCATACGCACTGATCTGTCTCCGGGCGATCGATCATATTACCCATTTAGCTAAGGATGTAGACACGACCTCAGACTGCTCCGATTAATTTACACGGCGCCATAGTTAAAACCTTGTTTAAACTGACACGCAATTGTCAGCTAAAGAACTGATAGTCCTCAGACTGAAGCATGAGCTAAAGCTGCCAGACTGGCAGAAACAAGGAGGTGAATATGTCCAGAATCGTTGTTCTCGGAGGTGGATATGCGGGGCTAGCCTGTTTGATAGAACTGGCGAAAAAAGCACCACAGTTCGAGTTATACTTGGTTGATGGCAATGCCGAGCACTGCAAAATCACCAATTTGCACAAAACATTTGCCAACCCGATTGAAGAGTTTCGTGTCCCTTATGCGCAATTGGCGGAACGTTTCAACTTCAGTTTTCACCAGCAGCAAATAACCTTTACCGAAGCGGACCTGCAAAGCTGGCAACAAAAGAAGGCCCTGCCACTCGGTAATATCGAGCTCCATTTCGATTGCCTGGTGATTGCAACCGGTGCGACCCCGGCGCTACAGCGAGAAAATGAGAGGGTGTTCGGCTTACAAACACTTGCAGACGGCAGAGGGCCGGCACTGTTTGAAGAATGGAGCAAAACATCACAAGAGCGGCAACTCAACATATCCCTGATCGGTGCTGGAGCCACGAGGCTACAGGTTCTTTTTGAGTTGCAGGAACAGTTGCATAAAAATCGCCTCGATTACCGTTTAAATTTAATCGACCGAGGTTCCCGTACTGCTTCGCAGCTACCGGAAGCTGCACACCGTTATATTGTCCGCAAGATGCGGCGCGAAGGTATCAATTATCTTGCGGAAACAGAATTTTGCGCTCAAACAAAAAACAGCATAAATTTGCGAGAACGCAAATCCAATAAAAAATTTTCTCTGCCCTGCGACGCTACCCTGTTTTTCCCTGGCGTCAAGCGTTCCCCATTTGCGATACAAACCAACAGTTACGGTCAAGTAGAATCTAATGGACATCTACTCCCAGAGATATTCTCTGCGGGGGACAGTGCTAATTACGCAGGGAGTGGCTTTAATCAGCTGACAGCCCAAGCGGCCTTGCGTAAAGGTAAACTGGTTGCTGGCAATATCAGAAACTTACACGCAAGCCGCGGCTTGCGCCGTTACCGTTACCAGGAAAAAGGTTATTTTCTCAGCCTCGGGCCGTTCGATGCTGTCGGCTGGATCGGACTACGCTGCAATCTGATCAAGGGCTTTCCTGCTATCGCTTTAAAAGAGGCGATGGAAAGTCAGTACAATCTGTATCTGGGAGGTTTCGATACCTACTTAGGCTCTCCTTAAGAGAAAGGAACAGAATGAAAACCTCAACTGTTTCCAGCAGTCTCAGCAGCTTTATTCAGCAACGCCTTAGCATCCTCAGTGGCTTTACTAAGCAACACCTTAGCAGGCTCATCAGCTTCAATTACCTGAGCAGCTTTGCTGAGCAACGCCGCAGCTTTATTGAGCAACGCAGCAGCACTAACTGCATCATTACTCAGCAACACCTTGGCAGCCTTAACTTCCGCCAGCAACGCTTCATTAGTTTCAATAGCCATGATGAACTACTCCCGTTTATTTAAATCAAGTTTAACATTCCAAAAAACATTTCATCTCCGAACGCCTAGCTAACGGGCCGAGCAGCCGAAGGCTGCGAAGGTCCAGTGAGCGCAGCGAACGGCGTTTAGCGCCATGTTGGGCGTAAACGCACGGTGTAGTGAATGCCGTGGAGACACGGAACCCTGACATTTGCAACCTGCCGGGCATGGCAGTGGACCTCTATCGGTGGCGGCCGGAAATCCTTGGTGCGAAGCACCTCTCCTGAACTGCCAATAGTAGTTCTACTCTCTGGCAGATTTCTAAATCGTTATATTCCCTAACTCACTACTTATGAAAAACAGCGAGGCTACCCCAAAATCGTTTCGTTTCCATAAGTCAAATTTTGATTTTTGAAATGCTGCTGGTCAGGCCCAATTTTTCCCTTCGTCTAACTGACCTGATCTCCAACAAGTCTTCCCAGATGCTTCAGTCCTGATCCAAGACTTTCCGGACTTTTGCTGTCAATTCTTCAAGCGAGACCGGCTTCTGCAGGAAATGGGTTCCCTCTTCAATCTCTCCTTGTTGAGCGATAATGTCGGCGGTATAGCCCGACATGAAGATGACCTTCATCGCAGGTCGAATGACCAGCAGTCGGTCCCGTAGCTCTTTGCCGTTCATCTCGGGCATGACCAGGTCGGAAAGCAGCAGGTGGATGGGCTCTGGATGGTCTTTCGCGAAAGAAATAGCCCGATCGCTGGTTGAGGCATCCAGGATTGTATAGCCACTCTCTTCGAGCATAGTCTTGGTCAACTCAAGGAGCATCTGATCATCTTCAACCAAGAGAATCGTCTCCTCTCCCTGACTGAGAGGTTGAGATGTGACCTCCTCCACGGATTTTATCTTTGCCTGTTTTCGCGGGAGATAAATATGGAAGGTTGTTCCCTGTCCCGGTTCGCTGATGACGTCAATAAAGCCATGATTCTGCTTGACAGCTCCAAACACCGTCGCTAGTCCCAGACCGGTCCCATGGCCGAACTCCTTGGTGGTGAAGAAGGGCTCGAAAATCTGATCAAGATCCCCCGGATCGACACCATGGCCATCATCGGAGATGGACAGACAGACATAATCTCCCGGCTGAGCCTCAGGATCGGCCTTCAGGCCGCCTTCTGCTATAGGGCAATTCTGTGTTTCAATCACGATCTTCCCAATACCGGCAATCGCATCACGGGCGTTGACACACAGGTTGGCAAGAATCTGATCAAGCTGGGAAGGATCTATTCTGGTCGCCCAGAGATTGGTCCCGGGATTCCAGGAGAGATGGATATTCTCCCCGATCAGCCGCTGCAGCAATTTGAGCATCCCTGACACAGTATCATTCAAATCAAGTGTTTTGGGGGTAATGGCTTCTTTGCGGGCAAAGGTCAGCAACTGCCGAGTCAGATCAGCGGAACGCAGTGCAGCAGTTCGGATTTCCTCTAAGTCTCCAATAAAAGGATTGTCCGGATCAGCTTTTCGCAAGGCCAACTCCGCATGGCCGATAATGACTCCGAGCATGTTGTTGAAGTCATGCGCTACGCCGCCGGCCAATTGGCCGATGGATTCGATCTTCTGGGCCTGATGGAGTTGCATTTCCAAATCGATCTTCTCGTCTTCGGCGCGTTTCTGGTCGATAATGATCTGCACATTGGAGAGAAAGACATCCAACTGCTGGAGGTCCTGGTCGGTATAAGCGGTGGGTTTATTAGCCACGGCCGCGAGCGCGACGATCTTGTCGTTATCAAACACGGGAACGGCTAACACCCGGGTGAGGCCAACATGCCCTTCCGGGAGTCCTGTCTTGTTGGCACAGGCCTCACGGTAGTCGTTCAACAGAAAAGGTTTTCTATCGCGGACGGCATTGCCCCAGACACCCGACTCCTCAATGGTAAAAACAAGCGGCTTTTTATGGATGGCACAATCGGCCATGGTATGTGAAGACCAACTGTGAATAGTCATGGCGGTCTCTGTCGCATCCAGGAAGCCATAAAAGCCATAAGAGCTGCCGGTCATCTGGGTGATCTCGTCGAGAGCGGTGTCGCAGATGGTTTTGAAGTCAGCATTTTTGAGTCTTGATATCTTCCATAAGGCCTCAAGCCGCCGGGTTAAGAGCTCTTGATGGGCTTCGGATTCCTTCAACAACGTAATATCAACCATCGTGCCAATGAAAAAGGAAACTTCTTCTTGTGAATTCCATACTGGCGTGGCCTCACCTCGTGTCCAAACGATTTGGCCATCAGTATGGATATAGCGGTACTCCTGCTGGAATGAATTTTTGTTTTCGACTGTTTTTAACCATTCGTTGACGACACGGTCACAGTCATCGGGATGAAGGTATTGGACCCAATCTAAACAGAGTGCCTCATCAACTGGGACACCGACGATTTCGGCACATCGAGAATTGATATAAATGGCATTTCCCTCAGCATCGGTAAGGAAGATACCTACGTGCGATAATTCCGTGAGGGTTCGGAATTTTTCTTCACTTTCCCGAATTTTCCCTTCTGACTTCATTCTCTCCGTGATATCTCGATCAATACCAAAATATCCACAGAACTTTTTTTCATTGTCAAAAATTGGGGTTCCACTTGACTCAATAATAACTTCATGCCCATCTTTATGAAGATTAGTGTTAATTAAATTATTAAATGGCAGATACTTTTTTTCAATTGGGTCAAATTTTCCATGAACACGTTGAGCCTCATCAGAATTCATTAAATCGAAAGCATTGGTGCCGATAACATCTTCAGGGTCATAACCAAGTAAATTTTTTATTGTAGGGCTGACATAGGTAAAATTTGCATTTTCATCAAGCTCCCAAAATAAATCTTGAGAAGACTCAATCATTTTTTTGAAATGCTCCTCCGGACTTTGCATAGTCAACCTCATATAAGACCAAATTTCTTAAAAGGGATGCAGGCAGCTATTCCCGACCATATATCACATACCGGGGATTTATGAGCTATTAACAATATTGGGTTATATTTTGCCCGCTGGATGCTCCAATTTTACTCTTTTGCGCCCTGATCGGGCAATTATTAGCAGTA